>Ga0213824_1000055_pt1 | contig 99189 bp, 95 predicted proteins | sample MC6MC0906MG_FD_179892 | JGI IMG/M metagenome (GOLD analysis project Ga0213824, IMG submission 179892) | Enriched soil aggregate microbial communities from Iowa State University, Ames, United States - MC6-MC0906-MG | ecosystem: Environmental > Terrestrial > Soil > Unclassified | place: USA: Iowa...
TTCCATGATGGTCATGCCACGGCCCTTGATCAGGTAGATCGGGAACCAGGTGATGAAGAAGTAGGTGAGCGCGGTGATGCAGTACTGGCCCAGGTACACCGCCCACAGGTTGCGGCTGGTGAACAGCTGCGCGAGCTCGGCGCGGGTCGGTTTGCTCTTGGCCGTCTTGCGTTCCTGTTCCAGGTCGACCAGCGCGCCGCCTTCGCGCATGTAGTCGAACTCTTCGCGGCTCAGGCCCGGTGCGCTGTGCGGTTCGTGGTAAAGGCGGAACCACACCACGCTCAGCAGCAGGCCGAGCACACCCATCCAGATGAACACCTGCTCCCAGCTCAGGGTGTGGGTCATCCACGCCATCAGCGGTGCGAACACCACCACCGCCATGTATTGCGCCGAGTTGAACAGCGCCGAGGCGGTGCCGCGCTCGCCGGTGGGGAACCAGCAACTGACGATGCGCGAGTTGGCCGGGAACGCCGGCGACTCCACCAGGCCGAGCATGAAGCGCATGGAGAACAGCGCCACCGCGGCCGACACGCCAGCCAGGCCCATCCAGCCGACCGTGCCCTGCAGCAGGGTGAACAATGACCAGAGGATCAGGCTGATGCCATACACCCGGCGCGCGCCGAAGCGGTCGAGCAGCCAGCCGCCGGGCACCTGGCCGAGGGCGTAGGCCCAGGCGAAGGCGGAGAAGATCATGCCGAGCATGACCGGGTCCAGGCCAAGGTCCTTGAGCACCTCGGTGCCGGTGATCGACAAGGTGGCGCGGTCGGCGTAGTTGATGACGGTGATGACGAAGATCAGCGCCAGCACCAGGAAGCGATGGCGGCCGATCGCGGCCACGGCCTGCGGTGCGGCGACGGCGGATTTGCTGTTCATGTGGACCCTCTTGCTTCTCGGTGGAAGCGATTGTTCTTGTGGAGAGAAGGTGTGGCCTTGAGGTGTTGCTTATTGGCCCTGTCGCCGGCAAGCCGGCAATGGGCGTTACGCGCAGTTCGGTGGTACCTCCCCACGGAAGCAGGCTTCGAGGTTCGCCAGCACCATCCGCCCCATCTCCAGACGGGTCTGCAGGGTGGCGCTGCCACGGTGCGGCTGCAGGCTGACCTGGTTGAGGTCGCGCAGTGCGGGTGGCACATGGGGTTCATCGACGAACACATCCAGCCCGGCCCCGGCAATGCGCTGTTCGCGCAGCGCTTCGACCAGCGCGTGCTCATCCACCAACTTGCCGCGCGCCACGTTGATCAAGTAGCCATCAGGCCCCAACGCATCGAGCACCTCGGCCGTCACCAGCACCTTGCCGCCATCGGCGCTGGCAGCGACCACCAGCACATCCACCGAGCGCGCCAGCTCGACCAGGTCGGCGACGTAGCGATAGCTGCAGCCCGGCTGCTCCCGCCGACCGTTGTAGGCAATGCGCATGTCGAAGGCGGCCGCGCGCCGGGCAATGGCCTGCCCGACCTGACCCAGGCCGATAATGCCCAGCGCAATACCACTGACCTTGCGCGCCAGCGGCAGGTTGACCGTGCCCCACAAGCCGTCGCGCACCAGCCGTTCGCCCTCGCCCAGACGGCGCAGGGTATTGAGGATCAAGCCCATGGCCATGTCGGCCACATCGTCGGTGAGCACGCCGGGGGTGGTGGTCACATGAATGCCGCGACCCGCGGCGTGGCGCAGGTCGACAGCGTCGGTACCGATGCCACTGATGGCGATGATTTCGAGCGCGGGCAGCTGGTCCATCAGGGCATTGCTCAGGCCCTTGGCGCCACCGGTGACCACGCCACGGATGCGCGGGCCGACCTCGGCCAGCAGCTGTTGCGGGTCGGCATGCTGGTACAGGCGGTGCACTGCGTAGGCACTGACCAGCTGTGCATCGATGGCCTCGGGCACAGGTTGGGTCAGCAGCAGTTCGACGGTGGGGTTGTTCATCGTTGGCATCCGGCAATTGCTCAGTCGTGACTCGATGCTAGGCCGCCAATCGATACAGGTCTAATATAGATGCTGGATCGAATAATTCAGGAATTGAATCATGGAGCTGCACCAGTTGCGCTGCTTCGTGGCGGTCGCCGAAGAGCTGCATTTCGGCCGCGCCGCCACCCGCCTGCACATGACCCAGCCGCCGCTGAGCCGGCAGATACAGCTGCTGGAGCATTCGCTTGGCGTGCTGCTGCTTGAACGCAACAACCGCCAGGCACGGCTTACCCTGGCCGGCCAGAGCTTTCTTGAAGACGCCCGGCGGGTCTTGCAGATTGCCGAGTCGGCCAGCCAGTCTGCACGGCGCATCGCCCATGGCGAGGCTGGCCGGCTGACGCTGGGTTTCACTGCGGTAGGTGCCTACAGCATGATCCCGCGCTTGCTGGTGCATGCAGGGCAGACCGTCCCCGACATCGAGCTGGTGCTCAGCGAGCGTATTTCCGCGACCCAGGTGCATGACCTCGAAGCAGGCCTGATCGACGTTGGCCTGGTGCGCCAGGTACTGCCCAGCGCGCGCGTGGAGTACCTGCCGATCCACCGCGAGCCCTTCGTCGCCGCCCTGCCCGCCGGGCACGCGCTGGCGGCACGCGAGCGGCTCCGGCCGGCGGACTTCGATGAGCAGCCGTTCGTGATGTACAGCGCCAATGAAGGGCGTTACTTCCATGACCGCATCGCCAATCTGTTCGCCCGGCATGAGGTGCAGCCCCGGTATTTGCATCAACTGGGGCAGACGCATTCGATCCTGGGCCTGGTCAATGTCGGGCTGGGCTGTGCGGTGGTACCGGCTTCGGCACAGGCGTTGCGGCTGGAGCAGGTGGTGTTCAGGCCGCTGGTGGGGATGGACCAGCAGGCAGAGATTTTCATGGCGTATTGCCGGGACAACCCGAACCCGGTGCTGGGTGAATTTGTGGCGATGGCACGGGCGTTTTTTGAAGCCGGGTGAACCTGCACCGGCCTCTTCGCGGGCAAGCCCGCGAAGGGGCCAGCTGCTTCAACGCACCAGGCAAGGCCGCTTGTTGTCGAACGTCCACCCCGGGATCAAGAACTGCATCGCCACCCCATCATCCCGCGCCCCCAACCCCATGCTGCGGTAGCACTCATGGGCCTTGGCCAGCTGGTCTTCGTCCAGCTCAACACCCAGCCCCGGGCGCTCCGGCACACGCACATGGCCGTCGACGATGCGCAGCGGGTCACGGGTCAGGCGCTGGCCGTCCTGCCAGATCCAGTGGGTGTCGATGGCGGTGATTTCACCCGGCGCCGCCGCCGCCACCTGGGTGAACATCGCCAGCGAGATATCGAAGTGGTTGTTGGAATGCGAACCCCAGGTCAGGCCCCAGTCGTTGCACATCTGTGCCACCCGTACCGAACCCTGCAAGGTCCAGAAATGCGGGTCGGCCAAGGGGATGTCGACCGACTGCAGCTGGATCGCGTGGCCCATCTGCCGCCAGTCGGTGGCGATCATGTTGGTGGCAGTCGGCAACCCGGTGGCGCGGCGGAACTCGGCCATCACCTCACGGCCCGAATAACCGTTCTCGGCACCGCATGGGTCTTCGGCATAGGCCAGCACGTCGTGCTTGTCGCGGCACAAAGCGATGGCCTCCTTCAATGACCAGGCGCCGTTGGGATCAAGGGTAATGCGTGCTTCGGGGAAACGCTCGGCGAGGGCCGTGACTGCTTCCATCTCCTCTTCGCCACGCAGCACGCCGCCCTTGAGCTTGAAGTCGCTGAAGCCATAGCGCTGCTTGGCCGCCTCGGCCAGGCGCACCACCGCCTCTGGGGTCAGCGCCTTCTCGTGGCGCAGGCGGAACCAGTCGTCATCGGCATCGGCTTCGTTACGGTAGGCCAGGTCGGTCTGCTGACGGTCACCGATGTAGAAGAGGTAGCCGAGCATCTTCACCGCTTCGCGCTGCTGCCCTTCGCCGAGCAGCGCCGCCATCGGCACGTTGAGGTGCTGGCCGAGCAGGTCGAGCAGCGCCGACTCGATGGCCGTCACCGCATGCACGGTGATGCGCAGGTCGAAGGTCTGCAGGCCACGGCCAGCGGCGTCACGGTTGGCGAAGGTCTGGCGCATGGCATTGAGCACGCGCTGATAGTGGCCGATCGGTTGGCCGACCACCAGGCTGCGGGCGTCTTCCAGGGTCTGGCGGATCTTCTCGCCACCGGGCACTTCACCCAGGCCGGTGTTACCGGCGCTGTCACGCAGCACCACGATGTTGCGGGTGAAGAACGGGCCATGGGCGCCACTGAGGTTGAGCAGCATGCTGTCATGGCCGGCCACCGGGATCACGCGCAGGTCGGTGACCACAGGGGTGCGGGTGTGGAGTGCGGGAGTTGTCTGCATGTTCATGGTTTTTATCTCGCAGTCATCAGTGGGTCTGGCTCAGGGCCGAAGGCGCCTTGAGCTCTTGGGAAGGGGCGCCCTTGGGGCGAAGGCGAACGAAGAACACCGCGATGGCCGCCAGCACCGAGGTCACGGCCAGGCCGTAGAGGCCGCCCTGGATCGAGCCGGTATGCTGCTCCAGCAAGCCGAAGGTGGTGGGCGCGACGAAGCCGCCGAGGTTGCCGACCGAGTTGATCAGGGCGATCACCGCCGCGGCGATGCGTGCGTCCAGGTACCCCTGGGGGATCGGCCAGAACAGCGACGAGGCCGATTTGAAGCCGATGGCGGCAAAGCACACCGCGACGAAGGCGAACACCGGGCCGCCAGTGGTCGACATGAACATGCCGATGGCCGCGACCACCAGTGCACCCGCCACCCAGGCCTGCTGGAATTTCCAGCGTGTGGAGCCTGCGGCGAAGGCATACATGGCAATGATCGAGATCAGCCACGGGATCGAGTTGAAGAAGCCGACCTGCAGGTCGCTCAGGTCGCCCATGCGCTTGATGATGCTCGGCAGCCAGAAGGTGGCGGCGTAGATGGTCAGCTGGATGCAGAAGTAGATCAGGCAGAACAGCACGATCTGGCGGTCCTTGAGCAGGCGCCAGGACGACACCTTGACCGCGCCGACCGCCTCGCGCTCACGCTGCTCGCGGTCGATGGTCTCGACCAGCGCGTCCTGCTCGGCCTTGCTCAGCCACTTGGCGTCATGCGGTTTGGAATCGAGCCAGAAGAACACGAAGAAGCACAGGGTGACCGAGGCCATGCCCTCGATGAACAGCATCCACTGCCAGCCGTGCATGCCCAGGCCCTGGATCTGCATCAGCGCACCGGCCAAGGGGCCGGAGATCAGCGAGGCCAGTGCCGAGCCACTGAGGAAAATCGCTATCGCCTTGCCGCGCTCGGCCGCCGGCAACCAGCGGGTGAAGTAGTAGATCACCCCGGGGAAGAACCCGGCTTCGGCAACCCCGAGCAGAAAGCGCAGCACGTAAAACTGGGTTTCGGTCTGCACGAACGCCATGGCCGTGGCCACCAACCCCCAGGTGAACATGATGCGGGTCAGCCACAGGCGGGCGCCAACGCGTTGCAGCAGCATGTTGGAGGGCACTTCGAACAGCGCATAGCCGATGAAGAACAGCCCGGCGCCAAAGCCATAGGCGGCGGCGCTGATACCCAGGTCGCTTTCCAGGTGTGGGCGGACGAAGCCGATGTTGACGCGGTCGAGGTAGTTGACGATGAACATGATGACGAACAGCGGCAGGACGTGGCGCTTGACCTTGGCCACGGCGCTGGCCAGCACGTCGCCTCCATTCCGGGCAGACGGATCGAGGGTTTCGTTCACGGGTGGATCTCCCACTAATTGTTTTTGTGCGGGTCGAGGGGTCTGGCATGACAGTGGGCCAGAGCATAGGCGTAGCGAAGTTGTACGACAAGATGGTGATTAGCGCCTAAAAGGCAAAATACAAGCTGATAAAACCTACAAAAGTTGCGATCACGCGCCTAACGTTATTCTGATGGATACCGCAGGCAGCGAAAAAAACGGCAGAAACTATTTTTATCGATTAACTTGTCGTACAAGCTAATTGGTAAGGCAGATTCAGCCCATGTCCCAGCCGCCCCGCAAACACAGCCACAGCCGTGCCCACGATCTGGTCTCCAGCCTGACCCAGCAAATCCTGCTGGGCACCTTCAAGCCGGGCGACAAACTGCCCTCGGAGAACACCCTGGTACGCGAGCACGGCGTCAGCCGCACCGTGGTGCGCGAAGCCTTGTCGAAACTGCAGGCCTCAGGCCTGGTGGAACCACGCCACGGGATCGGCACATTCGTGATGGCGCGGCCGGCACAGGCCGGTTTGCGGGTGGGTGTGGAAAATGCCGCAAGCGTGCGCGACCTGCTGGAGTTGCGCATCGGCCTGGAAGGCCAGGCCGCCGCCCTGGCGGCAGGGCGCCGCAGTGATGAGCAACTGGCACGCATGCGTCAGGCGCTGGACGACTATCAGGACCTGGCCGCTGCGGGCGACAGTTGCATCGAAGCCGACCGGCGCTTTCACCTGCTGATCGCCGAGGCCACCGGCAACCTGTATTTCAGCGAGATGATGGCGCAGCTGGGCAATGGCCTGATCCCGCGCAACCGCATGGCCATCGCCGAACGCGCTGGGGCCAACCTGGCCCGGCATGCGTACCTGGCCAACCTGGAACATGAAGCGATCCTCAATGCCATCCGCCGGCAAGACCCGGACGCAGCGCGGGCCGCGATCTGCCTGCACCTTTCCAACAGCCGGGACCGGTTGTTGCCGGACTAGGGGCCACTTCGCAGCCCATTCGCGGTACGAGCGCGCAAAGAGGCCGGCACAGGCCATGCGCGGCGGTCAGGCCAACGCCCGATCCACCAGCACCTGCAATCGCCCCTGCGAGCACCGCTCGACCCGAGCCTCGACGCCATACACCTGCGCCAGCACCTCAGGCCTGAGCACCTGCTCCGGCGCCCCGCACGCCACCACCCTGCCCTCGCGCAGCACCACCAGCCAGTCCGCCTGGCTGGCCGCAAGGTTGATGTCATGCAGCACCGCCACCGCCAACAGCCGATGCGCCACCACCCGCTCACGCACTGCCGCCATCACCCGCAACTGATAATGCAGGTCGAGCGCGCTGGTCGGCTCGTCGAGCAGCAACACCTGCGGGTTACGCGCCAGCAACTGCGCCAACGCCACCAATTGCCGCTGGCCACCGGAAAGGCTGTCGAGCGAGCGTTCGGCCAGGCTTTCGATGCCCAGCTGACGCAGCGCATCGAAGGCATGGCCCAACAGGTTGTCGGCCCCACTCACCCGCAACGCCGCAACAATACTTTCCAGCACCCCCAGGGCAATCCCCGGCGGCAATTGTTGAGGCATATAGGCCAGGCGCCGGGAACGCTCGGCAATCCCAAGCCGAGTGACATCCTGGCCATCCAGGCGCAATACCCCTTTCATCCGCTCAAGCCCTGCCAGCGCGCGCAGCAAGGTGGACTTGCCGGCGCCATTGGGCCCCACCAGCGCCACCAGGCTGCCCGCCGGCAGCGCTGGCAGGCTGACGCCATGCAGGACCTGCCGGGCGCCATAGGCCACCGAAACCTCGTTGATCGACAGGCTCACAGCGCCCTCCCTCGACGGAACACCAACACCACGAACACCGGCACACCCACCAGCGCAGTCACGATACCGACCGGCACGATCACCCCCGGCATGATCAGCTTGCTGGCAATCGACGACAGCGCCAGCATCAACGCGCCCACCAGCGCACTGGCCGGCAGCAGGAAACGTTGGTCCTCGCCCACCAGCAAGCGGGCGATGTGCGGCCCGACCAGGCCGACGAAACCAATGGTGCCGACGAACGCCACCGCCGTGGCCGACAGCAGGCTGATACGCAGCAACGAGGCAAAGCGCAGGCGCCGGGTATCCACGCCAAAACTGCGCGCCCGCTCCTCGCCCATGCGCAGCAAGGTCATTGCCGGCGCCGCGCGCAGCGAGAACGGCAGCACCAGCAACAGCACCAGGGCCAGCAGGCCGAGTTTCTGCCAATCCGCCCGCGCCAGGCTGCCCAGGGTCCAGAACACCAGCTGCTGCAGCACATCCTCGGTGGCCAGCAGCTGCAGCAACGACACCAGCGCATTGCAGCTGAACACCAAGGCAATGCCAAACAACACCAGGCTCTGCACCCCGGCGCCGCGCACGCGCGACATGGCTTGCAGCAACACCACCGAGAGGCAGGCGAAGACGAATGCCATCAACGTCACCTGCGCACTCGGCGCCAGCCAGGCGACTCCCAGCGGATAGGCAATCGCCAGCGATGCGCCAAGTGCCGCAGACGACGACACGCCCAGGGTGAACGGGCTGGCCAACGGGTTGTCGAGGATCGCCTGCATCTCGGCCCCCGCCAGCGCCAGTGCCGCGCCCACCAGCACCGCCATCAGCGAGTACGGCAAACGCACGTTCCAGATGATCACGCGTTCCGTGGCACTCAGTGTCGCCGGGTCGAACACGCCCTGCAGCAAACGCCCAAGGCCCATGCCCGAGGCACCGCTGGCCAGGTCGCCAAGCACCGCGAGCACCAACAGCAGTGCCAGGACGAACACCAGCAATGCCCGGCGCCAGAGCAGACGCCGGTAGTGCCAGGCCGCCAGTGCCGCGCCCTCCTGGGCCAGCGCGGTCACTTGGCGTCGATCCAGTATTGGCCGTCCAGGCCTACGTTCAACAGCTGGTTGATCTCAGCCATCGTCGCTTGCGGGTCGACATCCTTGAAGCGTTCGGGGTGAATCCAGCGCGCCATGGCTTCAACGGCGAGGATGTTGAACGGCGAGTTGTAGAAGTCATGCCACAGGCCATGCGCCTGACCCTCGAGGATCGGCCGCAGCGGTGCGAAGGCCGGGCGCGCGGTGATCGTCGCCAGGCTTCGACGCGCGGTCTGGGCCGAAACACCGGCCCCCAGCAGCACACCCGGCGCACGGTTGCCAGTGGCGATGTACACATCCGGGTCGGCCTGCAGCACGTACTCGACACTCACGTCGCCCAACGCACCCGGCACCACATCGGCCGCGATATTGTGCCCGCCGACTGCTGTGACCACACTGCCCAGCCCACTCTTGCCGGTGGTATGCCCCGGCGCCTGCCACACGCCCGCCAGCAATTCGAGAAACACCTTCGGCCGCTCGTTGTCCTTGAGCCCGGCCACGCTGTCGGTGATGTGCTGGAGGTGGCGGTCATACAGCCTCAGGTAGTCCTGCGCCTGACCTTCGCGCCCCAGCAACTGCCCGAGCGCCTGCATGCTCACCCGCGTATTGCGGATCGGGTGCACGCGAAAGTCGATGAACAGCACCGGCACCCCGGCCTTTTCCAGCAACTCGGCCACCGGGCTGTGCTGGGTCGGCCCTTCGCCGGCGATGCTGAAGACCGCCAAGTCCGGCTTCAGCGCGAGAATCTGCTCGGCGCTGACGCTCTGCTCGGAGGCTTGGCCGATCAGCGGCAAGTTGGCGATTTGCGGGTATTTCTGCACGTACGCCTGGTAGGTGTGCGGGTCGAGCAGGCGTATGTCGTTCTGCCAGCCGACCACGCGCTGGAACGGGTTGTCGCGGTCGAGCAAGGCCAGGGCGAAAAACAACCGGCCTTCGCCCAGCACGATACGCTGCGGTGCATGGTCGAGCTCAACCGTGCGCCCAAGCACATCGGTCACCTGGACGGCACTGGCGGTGGGTGAAAAGCCGGCGCAGGTGGCCAGCAGCATCAAGGCAGGCAGCAGGCGCTGCCAGGTACGGAGGGAGAAACACATCGGGGAAATCCTCTTGAAGAGAATCAGTCGCATCTGAAGCGGGGCATTCTAGCCAGCCGCCTTCCCCTACCGATGTGCGCAAATGTAGTGGCTTGTAAGGCCGTGGTTACACAGTAAAGCCGATTACCAGGTCAGGCAGATCTTGCCGAAATGCCGGTTGCTCTCTTGATAACGGAACGCTTCGACGATCTGCTCCAGTTCGAAGTGTTTGTCCACCACCGGCCGCAAGCCGTTGGCATCGATCGCCCGCACCATCGCCTGCTGCTGCGCGCGGCTGCCCACCAGCACGCCCTGCAGGCGGATCTGCCGCACCAGCGCCTGCACCAGCGGCAACTGGCCGGAAACGCCGGTGAGAATGCCGATCAACGACACATGCCCGCCGATGCGTGCGGCGATCATCGACTGCTCCAGGGTCGCCGGCCCGCCCACCTCGATCACATGATCGACGCCGCGGTTGCCGGTGAGCTTACGCACCTTCTCGCCCCAGGCCGGGATGGTTTTGTAGTTGATCAGGTGGTCGGCACCCAAGGCTTTGAGGCGTTCGAGCTTGGCGTCACTGGATGAGGTGGCGATCACCGTGGCGCCTGCCAGCTTGGCGAACTGCAGGGCGAAAATCGACACACCGCCGGTGCCTTGCACCAGCACAGTGTCGCCGGGCTTGAGGTGATCATCGCTCATCAGCGCGCGCCAGGCGGTGAGGCCGGCGGTGGTCAGGGTGGCGGCCTCGGCGTGGCTGTAGCCTTTGGGGGCCAGGGTGAACGCGGTGGCGCGGGCCGTGACCAGTTCACGGGCATAGCCGTCGATGCCGTCGCCCGGCACGCTGGCGAAGCCTTCGACCAACGCTTGACCGTCGAGCCAGTCGGGGAAGAAGGTGCTGACCACGTTGTCGCCGACCTTGAATTCACTCACGCCCGGCCCGACCGCCGTCACTTCGCCCGCGCCATCGGCCATGGGGATACGCCGCTCGCTCGGGCCCCACATGCCACTGACCACGGCGAAATCGTGGTAGTTGAGGGAGCTGGCGTGCAGGCGCACGGTGATCTCGCCGGTTTGGGGTGCTGCCGCTTCACTGCTGCCGACTTCGACCTTGTCGTAGCCGCCGCCGGGTTGCACGTAGATGGCTTTGCGGGTCATGGCCAGGTGCTCCATTCAAAGGAAAGTGGGGTTCAGCATAGACAGCGCGGGCCTCTTCGCCGGCAAGCCGGCGATAGGGCCAGCAATGACAACCGAAAAATTCAGCCGAGCAGCATCCGCAACGCCCGGCAATCCGCGGCATGCCAATCCACCAGCTCCGGCCACGGGTTGTCCGGCAGGTTCACCAGCACCGTGCGCGCACCGGCCGCACGCCCGCAATCCAGGTCGAAGCGGTAGTCGCCGACCATCACCAGCTCGCTCGGCGCCACGCCCCAGGCACTGGCAATCTTCAGCAAGCCATCGGGGTTAGGCTTGGGCGCTGCCTCGTCACGGCCAAGAATATGCTCGACCGCAAAGCAGTCCGCCAGGCCGATCGCCTCCAGGGTGACATGCGCCAGCTCACGCGCATTGCGGGTAAGGATGCCCAGCCTGCAGCCACGCCCGGCCAGCTCGCGTACCAGCTCCACCGCGCCGGTGGCTGCCGTCGAGGCAACCGCCAGGTCACGTTCGTGCTCCAGCAACCAGGCATGCTTGGCAGTAGCCTCTGCCGCGGGCAGCGCCGCCAAGTGGGTGAGGATGTCATGCTCGGGCGGAATCTCCAGCGCCTCGCGGATCGCGGCAAAGTCATGCACCGCCACGGTGAGGGTGCCGTCCATGTCGAACACCCAGTTGCGGATATCGGCCAGGCTCATGCCCAGTCCTTGCGGTGGCGGATCAGGCCTTCCTGCGTGGACGACGCCACCAGTTGCCCGGCGCGGTTGTAGATGCTGCCCCGGCAGAAGCCACGGGCATTGCCGGCCCAGGGGCTGTCGGTGGCGTACAGCAACCACTCGTCGGCGCGCAGGTTGCCGTGGAACCACAGCGAATGGTCGAGGCTGGCGATCTGCATGTCGCGCTGCCACACCGACTTGCCATGGGGTAGCAGCGAGGTGGTCAGCAGGCCGAAGTCGGAGGCATAGGCCAACAGGTATTTGTGCAGCGCCGGGATGTCCGGCAGGTTACCGTCGGCGCGGAACCAGGCGTACTTCACCGGGTCGCCAGGCTTGGGGTTGAACGGGTCCCGCTCGGTGACCGGGCGTATCTCGATGGGCTTGGCGCACAGCACCTTGTCACGGATGCGCTCGGGCAGCTTGTCGGCCATGGCGCGGGCCAGCTCGACCTCGCTGGGCAGGTTCTCCGGCCCGACCACGTCAGGCATCTGCGCCTGGTGCTCGAAGCCTTCCTCGTCGTACTGGAACGACGCACTGCAGGTGAAAATGGGCTGGCCCTTCTGGATGGCCGTTACCCGCCGGGTACTGAAACTGCCGCCATCGCGCACGCGGTCGACCGAATACACCACTGGCAGGCTGGCATCGCCCGGGCGCAGGAAGTAACCGTGCAGTGAATGCACATGGCGCGCGTCCTCGACCGTCTGGCTGGCCGCCGACAGTGACTGGCCCAGCACCTGGCCACCGTACAGCTGGCGGAAGCCAAGGTCCTGGCTGCGCCCACGGAACAGGTTCTCCTCGATCGACTCGAGGCTCAACAGGTCGACCAGGTCGTCCAACACATGACTCATCGGGGGTTCTCCTAGCAAGGCATCACAGCTCTACGGCGCTCTCATGAAGGCGAATGATACAGGGTTTGTCATTGGCACCGCGCATGGCGGCTCATTCAGCGCGCAGGGTCTGCTCCCAGTGAGCGCGGTCGATGCGGTACAGCACGTGGGGGCGCAGCGGGTGGCCGCTGGGCAGGCGCGGGTGTTCGAAGCTGCCTTGCAGGTCCTGAACCATGCCGATGGCCTGCATGACTTTCTGCGACGGCAGATTAATCTCGCTCGTGAACGACACCACCTCTTCCAGGCGCAATTGGGCGAAAGCACAACGCAGGCACGTCCACGCCGCCTCGCTGGCAAAACCCAGGCCCCAATGCCGTCGGGCCAGACGCCAGCCGATCTCCACGGCCGGTGCGAACGGCGCGTCGAAGTTGACGTTGAGCAGGCCAGTCATGCCGATAAAGGCCCCACTGTCCTTGCGCTCCAGGGCCCACAGGCCGAAGCCGTATTCGTTGAAGTGCCCACGGATCCTGCCGATCAGCGCCGCCGCTTCCAGCCGCGTCAGGGGTTCTGGGAAGTAACGCATCACCTGCGGGTCGGCGCACATGGCGGCGAACTCGCGCAAGTCGTCGTCCTGCCATTGGCGCAGCACCAGGCGTGCGCTTTCCAGTTCGCGGATAGGGGTCATGGGGTGTGCTCCGGTTTTACTGTCCTGCAGTTTACAGCGTAGGCGAAATGCAATTTTCACAACGCCTTCACCCGGCCCCGACAGGCCCCTTTGCACAATGCCGCCATCCCCCGCCGCCTCAAGCGCGGCCATGCCATCGGAGCCACGCATGCTGCAGAGCAACACCCTGGGACACTCCGCCATCCACGCCCGGCGCAAGCGACGGCTGTCACGCAAGGCCCTCGGCGCCGCCCTTGGCCTGTGCATGGTCGTGGCGGCATTGGGCACCTGGCTGGCGACGAGGACGCACATCGTGGACCTTGGCAACGAACAACAGTTGAGCGACAGCGGCCTGCTGCAGGACTGGGCCGAGGGTGCGGTGATCGTGATGATCCGCCATGCCGAGCGCTGCGACAGCGCGCCAGGGCCGTGCCTGGACGACCCCACCGGCATTACCAGAGCGGGCAGCGAAGCGGCGACGCGGGTTGGCCAGGGCCTACGCCATCTGGGCCTTGCCAATGCGCAGATGCTGAGCAGCCCCAAACTGCGTACCCGGCAAACCGCCCACTTCATCCTCGGCCAGGCGGTAACGAGCGAAGACTGGCTAGAAAGCTGCGACAACCAGTTCGCCAAGGAGGCCATGGCGCGCAAGCAACCGGGGCATAACCTGGTGCTGGTGACTCACAACGGGTGCATCGATCACTTCCAGCGCGACAAGCGGGTGGTGGGTGGCGAGCGCGAGAGTGGCTATGCCAGCGCGTTGTTCGTGTCGGTGGATGGCAATGGCAAGGCGCGCATACTGGGCCGGCTGAATGAGCCGGACTGGCAACGCGTGCTGGCATCCGCCGGGCAATAGCACGCTGCCGGCAATTACTGGCAAGATCAGCGCTGGCCCTGATTGCGAACCCACCATGCCGTTGCCGCTGATCTACCACGATGACTACAGCCCGGAGTTCCCGCCCGAGCACCGCTTCCCGATGGACAAGTTCCGCCTGCTGCGCGACCACCTGGTCGACAGCGGGCTCACCACCGACCAGGCCCTGCTGCGCCCGGAAATCTGCCCCAACGATATTCTGGCCCTGGCCCATGACCGCGGCTACATCGAACGCTACATGAACGGCGAACTGTCGCGCGAAGACCAGCGCCGCCTGGGCCTGCCCTGGAGCGAAGCGTTGGCCCGGCGCACCGTGCGCGCCGTGGGCGGTTCGCTGCTGACCGCCGAGATGGCGTTGCAGCACGGCCTTGCCTGCCACCTGGCGGGCGGCACCCACCATGCCCATTACGACCACCCGGCCGGGTTCTGCATCTTCAACGACCTGGCGGTGATCAGCCGCTACCTGCTGGAGGCGGGGCGCGTGCACAAGGTGTTGATCTTCGACTGCGACGTGCACCAGGGCGACGGCACCGCGCGCATCCTGCAGGACACCCCGGACGCGATCACCGTGTCGCTGCACTGCGAGCAGAACTTCCCGGCGCGCAAGGCCCACAGCGACTGGGACATCCCCCTGCCGCGCGGCATGGGCGACGCCGCCTACCTGAAGGTGGTGACTGACGCGCTGAACTACCTGTTGCCGCTGTATCAACCTGACCTGGTGCTGTACGACGCGGGTGTGGACGTACACAAGGACGATGCGCTCGGTTACCTGCAACTGACCGATGCCGGCCTGGCAGCGCGCGACGAGCAGGTCATGCGCCACTGCCTGGGCCGGGATATCCCAGTGGTCGGCGTGATCGGCGGTGGCTATAGCAAGGACCGCGAAGCGTTGGCCAGGCGCCACGGCATCCTCCATCACAGCGCGGCAAAGGTCATGAGTTGTTCACAATGACTGTGGAACCGCTTGTGGATAACCTGAGTGAAAGCGGCTGCAGCCCATGCCCAGCGTGCCCTGCAGAAGACTGATCATTTTTTGTTCAGTGCTTCCATGGGCCTTGCTGGGCTAGAATGGGCAACTTTTCCACAGCCTGTCGCCCACCATGTCCGATCTTCGCCCCGCATCCCCTCCCCTCGCCGTCGTCATCGGCGGCGGCCCCGCCGGTTTGATGGCTGCCGAAGCCCTGGCCCAGCGAGGCCTGGCCGTGCAGGTGTTCGACGCCATGCCGTCGGTGGGCCGCAAGTTCCTGCTGGCGGGCGTCGGCGGCATGAACATCACCCATTCGGAAGCTTATCCACAGTTCGTGGCGCGCTATGCCGAGCGCCAAGGCGAGATCGACCGGCTGCTGCAGGGCTTCGACGCCGATGCCCTGCGCCAGTGGATCCACGGCCTGGGTATCGAAACTTTCGTCGGCACCTCAGGCCGGGTGTTCCCCACGGACATGAAAGCCGCGCCGCTGCTGCGCGCCTGGCTCAAGCGCCTGCGCGACAGCGGCGTAGTTATCCACACCCGGCATCGCTGGCTGGGGTGGAATGCCGAGGGTGCCTTGCGGATTGCTTATCCACAGGGTGAATTGCAGGTCAAGGCCGATGTTGTCGTGCTGGCCCTGGGCGGTGGCAGCTGGGCAAGGCTGGGTTCCGACGGCGCCTGGCAGCCGCTGCTGGCCGAGCGGGCTGTGGATATCTCGCCGCTGCAAGCGAGCAACTGTGGGTTCGAGGTGGCGGGCTGGAGCGCGTTGCTCAAGGAAAAGTTCGCCGGCGCGCCGCTGAAGAACATTGCCCTGAGCGTACCTGGCAACGCGCCGCGCAAGGGTGAGTTCATCCTCACCGCGCAAGGTGTCGAAGGCAGCCTGGTGTATGCCTGGTCGGCCCCCCTGCGCGAGGCTATCAATCGCGAGGGCCAGGCCACCTTGCTGCTCGACCTGCTACCGGACAAGCCTGTGGACAAGATTGCTCAGGCGCTGACAAAACCACGCGGTTCACGCTCGATGGCCAAACATCTGCACAGCCAGCTGGGCATCGATGGGGTCAAGGCGGGCTTGCTGCGTGAACTGACCGATCAGGCGACGTTTGCCGACTCGGCAGCCCTGGCGCGGGCGATCAAGGCGTTGCCGATCACGCTGGTACGCACGCGGCCGCTGGACGAGGCGATCAGCAGTGCCGGCGGCGTGCGGTTCGAAGGGCTGGATGCAGGGTTGATGGTGAAGGGGCTGCCTGGGGTGTTCTGTGCCGGCGAGATGCTCGACTGGGAGGCGCCGACCGGGGGGTACCTGTTGACGGCGTGCTTTGCCAGCGGGTTGCGGGCCGGGCAGGCGGCGGCAGATTGGCTGGTGCGGGCTACCTGACAGAATGCCGGGGCCGCAGAGCGGCCCCACACGCTCAAGGTTTGCGCTTTTTCGGCCCGGTGTTGAAGCTCGGCACTTTGCGCACCGACTTGACCGGCGCTTCGTCTCCGCTGTCCATCCAGCGACCCAAACCGCGCTTGGCGCTGTTCTCTTTCGGCTTCTTGGGCTTCTTCGGCTTCTTGATCACCTGGCCACTGGCATCGGTCATCGGCACCCGGTGATCGGGGATGAAGTCCGGCTCTTCATGGCGCGGCAAGGTCTGGCGGATGAGTGTTTCGATGGTTGCCAACTGCTGCACTTCGTCGGCGCAGACCAGCGAGATCGCTTCGCCCTTGTTGCCGGCACGGCCGGTACGGCCGATGCGGTGCACGTAATCCTCGGCGACGATTGGCAGGTCGAGGTTGACCACCAGCGGCAGGTCATCGATGTCCAGGCCACGGGCGGCAACGTCGGTGGCCACCAGCACCTGAACCTCACGGGCCTTGAAGCTGTCCAGCGCGCGCTGGCGCGTGGCTTGCGGGCGGTCGCCGTGGATGCCATCGGCGTTCACCCCCTCACCCAGCAGGCGCTCCACCAACTGGTCCACGCCGTTACGGGTCTTGGCAAACACCAGCACCTGCGTCCAGCGCTGCTTGCGCAGCAGGTGGCAGAACAGGTCGGCCTTGCGCTTCTTGTCCACCGGCACCAGCCACTGCTTGACCGTGGTGGCGGCAGCGTTGCGCGGGCTGACTTCGATACTCAGCGGGTCGTTCAGCGCCAGCCCCGCCAGCACGCGGATCTGCTCGGAGAACGTGGCCGAGAACAACAGCGTCTGGCGCTTGCGTGGCAACGCCGCGTACACCGACTGCAGCTCTTCGGCAAAGCCCAGGTCGAGCATGCGGTCGGCTTCGTCGAGTACCAGGGTCTGCACCTGGTTGAACTTCACTGCGTTCTGACGGAACAGGTCAAGCAGACGGCCCGGGGTGGCCACCAGCAGGTCGACGCCACGGCGCAGGCGCATCATCTGCGGGTTGATGCTGACCCCGCCATACACCGCATAGGTGCTCAGCGGCAGGTTCTCGGCGTATTCGCGTACGTTGTTGTGCACCTGCTCGGCCAGTTCGCGGGTGGGTACCAGCACCAGCGCGCGGATCGAGTTGCTGGCAACTTTCTCACCCTCCAGCGCCAGGCGTTGCAGCACCGGCAAGGCGAAACCGGCGGTCTTGCCGGTGCCGGTCTGGGCCGCAGCCATCAAGTCGCGGCCGGCCAGCACGGCGGGAATGGCCTGGGCCTGGACCGGGGTCGGGGTGGTGTAGTCCAGCTGCTGCAAGGTGCGCAGCAAGGGTTCGATCAGGCCGAGTTTGGCGAAATTCATGGCAATACCGTCAGGGGTTCAGCGAAGGCGGCAAGTTTACCGCAACACCCCGGCCTACTTGCAGATTTCGCCTTTAAGCGGTTGCGCGGGCTTATTCAGAAGTCTGTACAAGTGAAGATAAGTTACAAAACCGCTCGAATTGAACGGCACACTTTGCCTGTGCTCATCAGCAGAACTTGGCCAAGGTATCGCGGACCTTCGCTGCGGGTACCTTCTGCAAGCGGCAGAGCAGATCGTGGGACAGCTGCTGCACGCCATGAGCCTGGCGCAGTACGCCCGCCAGGTGTTGCAGCAGGTTGGCGGCCATTTCGGCATCGGCCATGGCCCGGTGCGCCGCGCCGGTGTCCGGCAGCCCGGCCCACCGGGTCAAGGTACCCAGCTTGTGGTTCGGCGCCGCTGGCAGCAGGCGTCGAGACAGCAGCAGCGAACAGGCGAAGGATTGCCGGCGGCTACGGCCGATGCGGCTGAGTTCGTAGTCCCAGAACTTCTGGTCGAAGGCGGCGTTGTGCGCCAGCAGCGGGGTCTCACCGACGAACTCGGCCACCTCGCTCATTACCTTGTCCACTGGCGGTGCACTGCGCAGCATGGCGGTGGTGATGCCGGTCAGCCCGGCGACGAAGGCTGGCACCGGCACGCCGGCGTTCATCAGGCTCTGGTAACGCTCGACGATGCGGCCATTCTCCAGCATCACCACCGCCACTTCAGTGGCGCGGCAGCCGGCACTGGGGGTAATGCCCGTGGTTTCAAAGTCGATGACAGCGATTCGTTCCATGACAATACCTTCAATGCTTGAGTAACAGCGCACCTTCGATGGGCACATAGCGGGTGGCGGCACGAATCAACGACAGTGCGGTAAGCCCCGGCACCCCATACACCACCGCCTCGGTGCCGTGGCGCTGAATCACCCGCTCCAGCAGCAGGTCGAAGTCACCGTCGCCGGAGGCCAGCACCACCTGGTCGACCCGGCTGGCCGCGTCGATCACATCGAGGGTAATGCCGACATCCCAGTCGCCCTTGGCCGAGCCATCGCTGCGCTGGATGTACGGCTTGAGGCGTACGTCGAAACCCAGGTTGCGCAGGATCTGCTGGAACTGCTGCTGCTTGCTGTCACCGCGGTCGATGGCATAGGCCACCGCCTCGACGATCTCGCCCTCGCGGCTGACGTCCTTCCACAGGGCGGTGTAGTTGAAGTGGCAACCGTGGGCCTGGCGCACGGTGTAGTAGAGGTTCTGCACATCGGCGAACAGCGCGATCTTTTTCACCTTGAAACCTCCCTCGTCTGAAAGTATTCGCGGGCAAGCCCACTCCCACAGTGGTAAATGCGATCTCCAAGATCGCACTGATACCTGTGGGAGCGGGCTTGCCCGCGAATTGGGGCGCTTAGCGCCCCCAGCAATGCCGCCAGTATGCCAGACCGGTCAGACGTACGTATCGTCGTCCGAGAAGAAGCCACCGTCATCGCTGCCGTAGTCGGTGTCGGCAAAACCACCTTGGTCGTTGCCCCAGCCACCGTTGTCGGCCACGTGCTCCTGCCCGCCTTGGTCACTCCAGCCGCCGGTATCACTGGCTGGCGCAGGCTCTTCCTTGATCACCTCGGCCACTTCCTCGGGCTTGTCGTGGTTGAACAAGCTGCTGATGCCTTGCGCCAGCAACACGCCACCGGCCACACCCGCAGCGGTCTGCATCGCGCCGCCAAGGAAGCTGCCTGCCCCGCTGCGGGCGGGCGCCGCGCCGAAGCCGGATTGTTGCTGTTGCATCTGCGCCTGCGACGGGGAGAAGCCCGGCGCGCTTGGCTCGCGCCAGCCACCACTGGAGGCGACCGGCGCGCTGGCGCGCTGCGGCTGCTGGGCGGGCTCCGGGTTGCGCGCACCGGCGCCGAAGATGCTGGACAGGAAGCCGCCACCGCTATTGCTGCTGGCGCGGCTGGCCTCGGCCTGGGCACGGGCCTGCTTGAGCTCGGCCTCCAGCTGCTTGTTCTGCTCGTCCAGGCGCTTGAGCGCGGCCTCCTGCACAAGAATTGCCTGGGCCATGTAGTAAGGCGCCGCCGGCTGCTGACGCAGGTGCTCCTCGATTCGCGCCTGCGCCTGCGCATCGCGCGGCTGGCTTGGGTCTTCAGCTTGTTTGATGCGGCCAAACAGGCCATCGATGACGGTTTGTTCTTCAGTGTTCATGGGCTTCCTCATGGGCAAGCGGGACATCGGACGTGTCAAAGATGGGGCGCGCGGGCCGCGGATTCAATCACTTGGGCGGTGAAAGTTTTTTCAGCAAATGACTGCGCTGGGCTAAAGTTAGGCCCCTGCTTTTACTGCCATGCGATGTTGACTGATGAATCCGCTGAGCGTTCTGCGCGACTCCCTGTACTTCTTCCGCCGCCACCTGGCGAGCATCATCCCGCTGTGCCTGCCGCTGGTGGTGCTCGAAGCCTTGCTGACCCAACTGCTGTACCGGCAGATGGGCGACCAGGCTTCACCCGCTTACGGCATGCTGATCAGCCTGCTGCTCTACCCGCTGTACAGCGCGGCGATGATCCTCTACCTCGATACTCGCAGCAATGGCCAGGACATCTCCAGGCGCGACCTGTTCGCCCGCGCGGTGCAGCTTTGGCCGCAACTGGCCTTGCTGATCCTGATCAGCTCGCTGTTGATCATGGCCGGCCTGGCGCTGCTGGTGGTCCCTGGTGTGTGGATCATGATCAACCTGGTGTTCGCCGAGTACCTGCTGGTGCTGCGCGGCCTGCCGGTGGTGCAGTCGATGCGCGAGAGCGCGCGCATGACCACCGGGCACTTCATGCGCATCATGATTTGCGTGGTCGGCGTGCTGGCACCGATCTGGCTGATCGACGGCCTGCTGCTGATGGCCTTCCCGGAGCCATCGCCTGGCATGGAGCTGGCGATGAACAGCCTGAGCGGTTTCCTGCAGCTGTTCAGCACCGTGGTGCTCTACCGCCTGTTCATGCTGCTGGAAGGCGAAGCCGGCAACGCCACACAGTCTGACTGAAACGTCAGGTGCCTCGCGGCTTGGCCCGCGCCGTGGCTTCGGCCACCAGCGGGTCGTCCGGCCAGTAGTGCTTCGGATAACGCCCCTTGAGGTCCTTCTTGACCTCGGCATAGGTGGTGCGCCAGAAATTGGCCAGGTCCTGGGTCACCTGCACTGGCCGGCGAGCCGGGGACAACAGATGCAACTTGACCTGCTGGCGGCCTTGGGCGATGCGCGGCGTATCCGCCAACCCAAACAGCTCCTGCAAGCGCACGGCTAGGATCGGCGGGGTTTCGCTGTAATCCAGGCGAATGTTCGAGCCGGACGGCACGGCCAGGTGCACGGGGGCCCATTCGTCCAGGCGCTGGGGCAGCGGCCAGGGCAGCAGGTTGCGCAGTATCGAGGACAGGTCCAGGGCAGCGAAATGGCTCAGGCGTGAGACCTTGCCCAGGTAAGGCCGCAGCCAGTCTTCGAGGCTGGCCAGCAGCGCTTCGTCGCCCAAGTCAGGCCATTCGCTGTGGCCCTCTTTACCCAGGTCAAGTTGACGTAACAGCGCCACCCTCGCCTGCCACTGGCGCAGTTCTGGCGTCCAGGTCAGCAGGTTCAAGCCTTTGCGCCGCACCAGGCCCAGCAGTGCGTTGGCCCGGGCTTCCTCATCCAGGCCAGGCAGCGGTTCGCGGCTGAGTACCAGCTCGCCGACCTTGGTCTGGCGTTCGGCACGCAACACCTGCTCGCGCTCGTCCCAGTCAAGGACGTCGAGGCGCTCGACCTGCTCGGCCAGCACATCGTCGAGCAGTGCCGGGTCGAACTCGGCAGCCAGGTAGATACGCTCTTCCCGCTGGCCCTGGCGGCTACCCAGATCGGCGATGACCAGCCAAGGGCATTTCATCAACGCATCCACCTCGGCGAACAAGGCGGCGCGGCCATTGGCCAGGCGATACTCGGCGCCGCCTTCGCGGCGCTGCTGGGCAACCCGGTCGGGGTACGCCAACGCCAGCAACGCGCCAAGCCAGCGTGGGTGATCGGGGTCGGCAACCGCCGCGCCGGGCTTGCCGCGCAGCAGGCCACGGTATTGGCGGGCCAACTGCCGAGCACGCTGCACACCGCCCTGGCCGCCCCGGCTGGTTTTACTTTCGCCGCTGACCAGCGCCAGCCGGCTGTGCAGGTCGGCCCCGCCTCCGCGCTGGATATCGCGCTCGCCCAGCAAGGCAGCGACATCGCAGGCCATCGCCGCCAGGCCCAGGTCCTGGCCACGCAACAGCAAATGGGCGATGCGTGGATGCGCCGGCAGTTCGGCCATGGCCTGGCCGTGCTCGCTGAGGTTGTCGCGGCTGCCGCCCTTGAACGCACCTAGCCGTGCCAGCAGGTCCTGGGCCTGGGAGAAGGCTGCGGCAGGTGGTTGATCCAGCCAGCGCAATTGCTCCGGCGTGACACCCCAGCGGCCCAGTTGCAGGGCCAGGCCGGCCAGGTCGGCTTGCAGAATCTCGGCGCTGCCATGGGCGGCCAGCTGGTCGTGCTGGGCCTCGGACCACAGGCGGTAGCACACACCCGGCTCCAGACGGCCCGCACGGCCTGCGCGCTGGGTGGCGCTGGCGCGTGAGATACGCTGGGTGTCCAGGCGCGTCATGCCGCTGCCGGGGTCGAAGCGCGGCACCCGGGCCAGGCCCGCATCGATCACCACGCGCACGCCATCGATGGTCAGGCTGGTTTCGGCAATGTTGGTCGCCAGCACCACCTTGCGCCGGCCCTGGGGCGCCGGGTCGATGGCGGCGCGCTGGGCATTGAGGTCGAGCTCGCCATGCAAGGGGCAGAGCAGGATGTCGGGGCGTTCACCCAGCGCTTCCTGCAGGCTCTGGTGAACCCGGCGGATCTCGGCCTGGCCCGGCAGGAACACCAGCACGCTGCCGGTTTGATCGGCCAACGCCTGCAGCACGCTGTCCACCGCCCGTGGCTCGATGAACTCGCCGGACTGGAACGGCCGGCTCCAACGGATATCCACCGGGTGCATGCGGCCTTCGCTGCTGACCACTGGCGCATCGTCGAGCAGGCGTGACAGGCGCTCGCCTTCGAGGGTGGCCGACATCAGCAGAATTTTCAGCGGCGGGTCATCGCGCAGCAGCTCGCGGCCATTGAGGCTCAACGCCAGGGCAAGGTCGGCATCGAGGCTGCGCTCGTGATATTCGTCGAAAATCAGCAGGCCCACGCCCTCGAGTGCGGGGTCGGCCTGCAAGCGCCGGGTGAGGATGCCTTCGGTGACCACTTCGATGCGGGTCTTCGGCCCAACCCGGCTTTCCAGGCGAATGCGGTAGCCCACGGTTTCGCCGACCTTTTCCCCCAGCTCGCTGGCCAGCCGTTCGGCCGCCGCCCGCGCCGCCAGCCGGCGCGGTTCGAGCATGAGAATGGTCTGCCCTGCCAGCCAGGTTTCATTCAGCAGCGCCAGCGGCACGCGGGTGGTCTTGCCGGCGCCGGGCGGTGCTTCAAGCACGGCTTCGTGGCGGTTTTCCAGGGCCTGGCGCAGGGCCGGCAAAACGGCATCGATTGGTAAAGAAATCATGGTGGTCCTCGAACAGTGACGCGAGTATAACGGCGAACCCAGCCTGCTCTATCATGGTCTTAGCATCAGGTGCTGGCGCATCGCCCAGCCCGCCGCACACCTTCTTCGGAGATTTACATGCGCATCCCCTCCCGCGTCATCGGTGGCGCCCTCATCGCTACCCTGCTGACCCAGCTGACGGCCTGTGGCACGCTGTTCTACCCTGACCGCCGCGGGCAGATCGAAGGCAAGGTCGACCCGGTCATCGTCGCCCTCGATGCCATCGGCATTCTGTTCTACGTGATCCCAGGCCTGATCGCCTTTGGCGTCGACTTCGCCACCGGTGCCATCTACTACCCCGGCGGCACCACGGCGCAAGTGGCGCCAGAGAAACTGCGCGAAGCCGTGAGCCCGGATGGCAAGGTCGACAACCTCAAGCTGCAGGCTATCCTGGAAAGCGAACTGGGTCAGCGCCTGCCGCTGGATGACCCGCGGCTGATCCAGCACCGCGGCAGCGTCGAGCAGCTGGCGGCATTCGGCACGGTGCCGTCGGCCTGAAACCCACAAGGAAGTCACCCACGGCATGACCACCTCGGCTGAACACCAGCGCCTGTTACGCCTGGCCACCCGCGCATCACTGGCGGTGGCCTGCATCCTGGTGCTGAGCAAGGCCGTGGCCTGGTGGCTGAGTGGTTCGGTCAGCCTGCTGGCCGGGCTGACCGACTCGGCACTGGATGCCGTTGCCTCGTTCCTCAACCTGCTCGCGGTGCACTACGCGCTGCGCCCGGCGGACGACGACCACCGCTTCGGCCATGGCAAGGCCGAGGCCCTGGCGGGTATGGCGCAGGCAATGTTCATCGGGGTCAGCGCAGTGCTGATCGGGGTCCAGGCCGCCGGACGCCTGCTTTCGCCACAGCCCTTGGGTGATACCGCCATCGGCATCGGCGTGATGCTGCTCTCCCTGGTGTTGACCCTTGCCTTGCTGGCGTTGCAGCGCAAGGTCATTCGCCAGACCGGGTCAACCGCCGTACGCGCCGATTCGCTGCACTATCGCTCCGACCTGCTGCTCAACGGCAGCATCCTGCTGGCCTTGCTGCTGGCACGTTTTGGCTGGCCACAGCTGGATGCGCTGTTCGGCCTGGGTATCGCCGCGTACATCCTCTGGAGCGCGCTGCAGATCGCCCGCGAAAGCACGGCCATCCTGATGGACAAGGAGCTGCCCGGGGATATCGGCGAGGGCATGGCCGAGCTGGTGCTCGGCATCCCCGGAGTGAAGGGCGTGCACGACCTGCGCACGCGAGTGTCGGGCAACCAGTGGTTCATTCAATTGCACCTGGAGCTGCCCGAGCAATTGCCGCTGCATGAGGCGCACGCCTTGTGCGTGCAGGCCTCCCAGGTGATCCGCCAGCGTTATCCACAGGCGGATGTGATGGTGCATGCCGACCCGGTGTGAGGCTCAGTTGATGCTATAGCCCCGGCCACTGAAACAGGCCCCCAGCGCTCGCCGGTAGGTGTCGGCAACGTTGCCCGGTGGTGCGTAGGGCGCGGTCGCCGGGTCGAACCCTGACTGGCTCACGGCCCAGCGGTGGCACTGGTAACGGTCTTGGTCCTGCTGCTCCTGCCCCTGCCCGTACATGGGGTAGGCCACCACGTCGTACGCGTTGCCTGCGGGCGCTGGCGCCACGGGTGTCGGTGCGACCGCCGGTGGGCTGACCACCACGTATTGCTGGCTGTCAGCCAGGTACTGGTAGTACGTGTCGGCCACCAGGAAGAACAATGCGCCCCCTAGCCAGACTTCACGGGCATAGGATGGCAAGTAGCCGACCCGCACGCCGTAGGGCGGGGTTACCACGATGTAGCGACCACCGTGTGGGCGATACCAGTAGCCACCCGAGTAGAAATAGTCCTCGCCCCGGTATGGCACCTTCCAGGAGCGGTCCGGGAAGTGATCGACACTGTGCCCAGGGCGGTATTGCGGCCCTGGCCCCCAGCCATTGCCGTGGCCATCCGGGCGCCCCTGCCAGTCGCCGCCGGGCCGTTGCCCAGGGCCGCCAGCCTGCCAATGACGGTCGTCGCCATTGCGCCGCGGAATGTCCTGGTAATAACCCTGCCGTGCAGGCTGGGTCTGGCGCACTTCGTCGCGCGAGTTGAGCGGCGAGCGGCCTTCGCCACCGCCGTTGGGGTCCTGCCGGCCATTACCCCCGCCATGCCCCTCGTCCGGGCCTTGGGCCAGTGCCCCCAGGCTGATGCTCAAACCCAGCAAACCAACACCTGCCAACTGCCAGATGCGCGACTTCATGTTGTTCCTCACGGTAAAGAAAACGGCTTGCCGCCAGTCTACCGCGCCCACAGCGGCTAGCCAGATGAAATCGCGGACATGAAAAAAGGGAGGCCGTTGGCCTCCCTTTGGGAATTGTCGTCCGTGCTCGGCACTTGTGGCGCCGGCTCACCTCACACCGTCTTCTGGAAGGTGTGTAGCCCGGGGGCCTGGGGCATCCTGTTGGATGCGCTGGCCGCGACCGCCCGCCTAGGGCGCGTCGCCGTGGACTGATGTCCGGGCAGTGATTCTGTGGATAAAGATACCGGGGCGGTGCCGGCAGAGGATTGCGAAGATTGCTCAGATAAATAGCACTTGCGCAATTTTTAACCCTGGATTGATAATTCACCGCAATCTGAACAGAAAAGGCCTTTTCCATGAGCAAGCTTGACCGCTACGACCTGAGCATCCTCGCCGAATTGCAGCGCGACGCGCGCATCTCCAACCAGGAGCTGGCCGAACGCATCGGCCTGTCGCCATCGCCGTGCTCGCGTCGGGTCAAGCAGCTGGAAGACGACGGGTATATCTCGCGCCAGGTCGCCCTGCTCGATCGCAAAAAGCTGGGCCTCAGCCTGACCGCTTATGTGCTGATCGGGATGGACCGGCACACCCCGGAACGCTTCGAGACATTCGAGGCGGCCATCCGCAACCTGCCGCAGGTGCTCGAATGCAGCCTGGTGACCGGCATGGATGCCGACTATCAGCTCAAGGTGGTGGTCCCGGACATGGACCACTATCAGAAACTGCTACTCGGCAGCCTGACCCGGATCGAAGGCGTCACCAGCGTACGCTCAAGCTTCGTGCTCAACCAAGTGCTGGCGAGCACCGAGCTTCCTTTGACCCACCTTCGTTAAACGCACTGGCTACCCGGCGTATACTCGGCGGCTCAGCCTGCCTGGAGAACACAGATGGATCCCGCCGTATTCGAAGAATGGATGATGATCATCCTGGTCACCGTGTTGATCGGTTTCATGGGCTTCATCGTCTGGGACCTGGCGAAAAAGTCCAAGGCCGGGCGGTTCGGCACGATGATCCTGTTCTTCGTGCTGGGGCTCGGGGTACTGGCCTTCATCATCAAGAGCGTGGTGGTGGGGTTTCTCGAAGGGGTTTAAAGCTTGGCGGCGACCTCGCGCCAGCACCCCTGCTCCAGCCCATCCAGCGCCCAATCGCCGATCTTCACCCGCACCAGACGCAAGGTGGGCAGCCCCACCGCCGCCGTCATGCGCCGCACCTGGCGGTTACGACCTTCGCGAATCACCAGCTCCAGCCAGCTGGTCGGCACGCTCTTGCGAAACCGTACCGGGGGGTTGCGTGGCCATAGTTGCGGCTCGTCCAGGCGCCGGGCCTCAGCTGGCAGCGTCGGGCCGTCGTTAAGTTCGACGCCGTCGCGCAGCCGCTGCAACTGCTCATCACTCGGCTCGCCCTCCACCTGCACCCAATAGGTTTTCGCCAGCTTGTGCTTAGGGTCGGCAATACGTGCCTGCAAGCTGCCGTCATTGGTCAGCAGCAGCAAGCCTTCACTGTCACGGTCCAACCGCCCGGCCGGGTAAACGCCGGGGATATCGAGGTAGTCCTTGAGTGTTGCGCGCCCTTCACCGTCGCTGAACTGGGTCAGCACATCGAACGGTTTGTTGAACAGGATCAGGCGCGGCTCGGCTGGCGGCGCCTTGGGCTGGCGACGTGGGCCGGCGGCAGGCCGCGCCTGGGGGCGGCGCGGCTTGGAACGGGGTGGCAGTGGCATGGATCCTCAGCGGAACGGCGGCTCATCGAAGCTGCGCAGTTTACGCGAGTGCAACGAATTGAGCTCGGTACGCAGCAAATCGAGGGCGGCGATGCCGATCTTCAGGTGCTGGCTGACCGCACGGTTGTAGAAGGCGTTGGCCGAACCCGGCAGCTTGATTTCGCTGTGCAGCGGCTTGTCGGACACGCACAGCAAGGTGCCGTATGGCACACGCAGGCGATAGCCCTGGGCTGCGATGGTGCCGCTTTCCATGTCTACCGCCACGGCGCGCGACAGGTTGATCAGCGGACGCTCCTGGGCCCAGCGCAGCTCCCAGTTTCGGTCGTCGTAGGTCAGCACGGTGCCGGTGCGCAGGCGCTTTTTCAGCTCCTCGCCACGTTCGCCGGTCACCTGCGCGGCCGCCTCTTGCAGCGCCAGTTGCACCTCGGCCAAGGCCGGAATGGGGATATTCGGCGGCACGACGCGGTCGAGGATACCGTCACGGCGCATGTAGGCGTGCGCCAGCACATAGTCGCCGATGGTCTGCGACTGACGCAGGCCGCCACAGTGGCCGATCATCAGCCAGCAGTGCGGGCGCAGCACCGCCAGGTGGTCGGTGATGTTCTTGGCGTTGGACGGGCCGACGCCAATATTGACCAGTGTCACGCCATCGCCGTCGGCGGCGATCAGGTGGTAGGCCGGCATCTGGTAGCGGTGCCAGACCACGCTGGCCACCAGGGCCTGCGCTTCGCCGTGGTCCATGCCCTTCTCGATCGCCACATTGCCCGGCAACACCATGCGCACGAAGCGCGGGTCTTCACGCAGCTGCTCCAGGCCGTGGCTGATGAACTGGTCGACATAACGGTGGTAGTTGGTGAGCAGGATCCACGGCTGCATATGGCGCCAGTCGCTGCCGGTGTAGTGAACCAGGCGGCGCAGCGAGAAGTCCACGCGGGCGGCATCGAACAGCGCCAGCGGCAGGGTTTCGGCACTGCCCCAGTCGCACAGGCCATCGGCGATGTTATCGGTCGCGGCCGACAGGTCGGTGCTGGGGAATACCCGCGCCAGCTCGGCGGCGGTGATGCCGCTGCCGGCCAGTTCGTCACCCTGGTCGACCACGTACGGGTAGGGAATATTCTGTTCGCTGGCACCCACTTCGACGGTCACCGTGTAGTCGTGCATCAACGGGCGCAACTGTTCGAGCAGGTAGCCACGAAATGCCGCTGGCTGGGTAACGGTGACGCTGTAGGTGCCGGCCACCTGGACCTTGGCATAGGCGCGGGTGGTGGCGGCGACTTCGCCGTGGCTGTAATAGGTCAGGCGCAGCGCCGGGTAGCGGTACACGGCGCGCTCGTCGGCGTCCGGCTCGGTGCGGTCTTTCAGGTAACGCTTGAGGGCCAGGCTGAGGGCCCCGGTGGCCTGTTCATGCAGGGCCGCCAGACGGTCGACGGCCTGTTCGGGAGTATCAACGACTACAAAGGCGTGGCTCACACTGTGCTTCCTGTCTGGACATGCATGTCAGCCATCTTGCCTGCCTTCGCCGCTAAAAACACCCCCATCGATCGGTGCTGCCGCCATTCGCGGGCAAGCTCGCTCCTACGCTGAACTCAGCCAGGCCAGGCAGGTGTCGCTCGCGCTACCAACGCCGTGACGTCCGCCCCGCGTGGCAGCGCACCGTATGCACGCCCGCCACCTGCCAGGCGGCTGCCGATGAACGCGTCGCTGACCGCCGCGTTACCCGCTTCGAGCAACAGTTTGGCCTGCAGGGCCAGGGCGATGTCTTCGGTCAACTGGCGGGCGCGGTACTGGATATCGCTGGTATCGGCAAAAGCCCCCTTGAGGTTGCCGATGTGCGCGGCCAGGCGCGGGTCGCCATGGCCATCGCCCAACTCGGTGAACAGCGCATCGAGCACGCCCGGCTCCTTGGACAATGCCCGTAGCACGTCCAGGCATTGAACGTTGCCAGAGCCCTCCCAGGTCGAGTTGACCGGCGCTTCGCGGTACAGCCTGGGCAGGATGCTGTCTTCTACATACCCGGCACCGCCCAGGCATTCGGCGGCTTCGTTGATCATGGCCGGCGCGCGCTTGCAGATCCAGTACTTGCCCACGGCGGTGACCAACCGGGCGAAGTGTGCTTGCTGCGGGTCATCGAGCTGTTCCAGGGCCTGGCCCATGCGCAGGCTCAAGGCCAGCGCCGCCTCGCTTTCCAGGGCCAGGTCGGCCAGTACGTTCTGCATCAGCGGCTGCTCGCTCAGCACCCGGCCACCGACCTTGCGGTGGGCACAGTGGTGGGTGGCCTGGGTCAAGGCCTGGCGCATCAGGGCGCTGGAACCGACCATGCAGTCGAAGCGGGTCATCGCCACCATCTCGATGATGGTCGGCACACCCCGCCCCTCCTCACCGATCATCCAGGCCAGGGCACCACGGAATTCCACTTCGCTGGAAGCGTTGGAGCTGTTGCCGAGCTTGTTTTTCAGGCGCTGGATGTAGAACTGGTTGCGGTTGTCATCCGGGCGATGGCGTGGCAACAGGAAGCAGCTCAGGCCTTTGTCGGTCTGGGCCAGGGTGAGGAAGGCATCGCACATCGGCGCCGAGCAGAACCACTTGTGCCCGACCAGCTCGTAGGGCTGGCCCGGCCCTGGGCTGCCGACCGGGTACGCGCGGGTGGTGTTGGCGCGCACGTCGGTGCCGCCCTGCTTTTCGGTCATGGCCATGCCGATGGTTACCCCGGCCTTGTGCCGGTCGCCGACATTGCGCGGGTCGTACTCGCGGGCGAGGATCTTCGGCAGCCAGTATTCGGCAAGCTCGGGTTGCAGCCTGAGCGCGGGGACGGCGGCAAAGGTCATGGTCAGCGGGCAGCCGGTGCCCGCTTCGGCCTGGCTGTGCAGGTAGGTCATCGACGCCCGGGCCACGTGCGCGCCGGGGCGGGGCTCGGCCCAGGGCAACGAAGGCAGGCCGTGCTCGACAGCCGTGCGCATCAGCTCATGGTAGGCGGGGTGAAACTCCACCAGGTCGATGCGATGGCCATAGCGGTCATGGCTGCTGAATTCCGGTTTGTGCGCGTTGGCCAGAAAGCCTGCAGCCATCAGCGGCCCGCCGGCCAAGGCACCGTAGGCGTCGATCCGCGACTCGGCCCAACCGGCCCCGAACCGCCGCGACCACTCTTGCAGCGGCAGGTCGAGGCGGTACAGGTTGGCGCCGTCGAGGGACGGCGGCTGGTTGGTGACTTCGTGGGTTTCAGCGTACTGGTGCAGGTTCATCGGAAACTCCTGGGGCCGTGTAGGGCTGAGAGTTCCAGTGAAGCACTCACTGCCGAGCAGTCAAAGTGACAAAAATGACTAAACGTGTAGCAGCCCAGGCCTGGTCAGAGGCGCGTTGCCCCCGACACAACCCTGCCCGGCGGCACCTGCACCTGCGAGATCGCCACATTGAGGCTCAATTCGAAGCGGCTGCCCAGCCCGCGCGTGGACTCATGCACCAACTTGCCACCCAGCACATCCGCCATCTGCCGACAGATCGACAGGCCGATGCCCAGCCCGCCATAACGCCGGGTCATCGAGCCATCGACCTGGAAGAAGCGCTGGTAGAGGATCGCCTGGTCCAGGTCATCGAAGCCGATACCGCTGTCACTGATGGTGAAGGTCAGCGCCAGGTTGTCCGGCCCCACGCGCCGGCCACGGACCTGCACCACCACCCCGCCCTGGTGGGTGAACTTGAGGCCGTTGTCGACCAGGCAACCCAGGCAACGCATCAGCTTCTGGGCATCGCCAAGCAACTCGTCCGGCAGTTCGGCAGGGATGTCCAGGCTCAGGTACAGCCCCTTGCCCAGGGCAGTTCCGGCGTAGCCCGCGCGTAAATCCTGGAGGGTGCGACGCAGGCTGAACGGCGCAGGCTGCGCGCGCAGGCGGCCGGCCTGCAATTCGGTGAGGGTGAGGATATCGTCGACCATATCCATCATGTTCTGCGACGACGCCACCGCTGTGCGATGGTACTGGGCCATTTCGGCGCTCAAGGGCAAGGTCTGCATCAGCTCCAGCGAACCGATCACACCATTCATCGGCGTGCGCAATTCGTGAGTGACCGTTGCGAGGAATTCGTCCTTGAGGAGGTTGCTCCTGGCCAGTTGCTGGTTCAGTTGCTCCAATGTCCGCCCGGTATCGCGCAGGGTCTGCGCCTGCTGCTCGCGCATGCTGTTGATGCGGTCAGCCAGGGCCAGCGACAACAGCGCCACTTCCAGCGCCGAGCCGAGCTGGCTGGCGTACATGGTAATGAACACATTAGGCAGGTAACCCAGCACCATCAGGGTGTTGACCAGCCCGCCGAGCAAGAACGCCGTCCAGGCAATGATGAACCAGCGCGCCACGCGCAAGCCGCGGGACCACGCGTACAACCCGGCAGTAAAGATGCTCACGGTGAACAACAGCGCCAGCACCGTGGCCATGCGCAAGGCAATGCCGTAAGGCATGCTCACTGCCAGCAGCATCACCACCACCCCACCCAGCATCAACAGTTGCAGCAGGCGGTCCAGGCCGCGGCTGACCTTGCCCAGACGCAGGAAATGGCGGGCGAACTGGCAGCCGAACACGCCCGCCGCCCCGATGAACAGCGGTGTTGCAGCATTGGCCCACCAGGGGCTGTCCGGCCAGAAGTACGCCACCCCGGCGCCATTGACCGACACCTGGTACAGGCCGAACGAGGCGATGTAGAGGATGTAATAGAGGTAACTGACATCGCGCACGCTGAGGAAGATGAACAGGTTATAAACCAGCATCACCAACAATACGCCGTAGATGATCCCCAGCACGTACAGCCGGGTAGGCTGATCTTCCATGTACGCTTCGGCAGACCACAGTGCCAGCGGCGCCTGCACGGAGCCCTGGCTGTGCAGGCGCAAGTACACGGTGGTGGCCTGGCCGGGTTGCAGGGGCAATTCGAACAGATAGTTGTTCTGGCGGATCTGGCGGCTGTCGTAGGGCAAGGCGTCGCCGGTACGTTGGGCGAGGCGGTAGCCGCCATCGGCACCCTGCAGGTAAAGCTCGAGGTGATCCAGCGGCGGGTAGGCCAGTTCCAGTAACCACTGGCGGGGTGTAGCGTCTGCCGAGGCCAGGTACCGCAGGTCGATCTTCAACCAGAACACCGAGGTCGAATACCCAGCGTTCAACACATCCTCACGGTGCACACGAAAACGGCTGGCGAACCCGGGCGCGGAAACCTGGGCAATACTGGCGCTGCCATCGCGGTCCTCATAGACCTGCATGACCTTGCCCAGTGGAAGGTGCCGGGTGGCATCGTCGAAATCGACCGCAGCGGCCAGCATGGGCAAGTAGCCCAGAAGCAAAATCAGCAAATAGCGCATACAGCCCCAGCATGGCCTGCTCGGTCGCGTCGCAGTGGCCTCCTATCCCTATGAGACGACGAAATCCGGCAAAGCCCGTTTATCGAGTTATCAGAGCACTCTAGCATAGCTTTCCACGCTGGCCACGAGCCACTTCAATTTTGGAAGGAAAGGCTCTAGATCAATGCTTTCGGCAGTAACACAAACACAAATCTGACCAACTGATCAGCAAAACCCGTTTGTAGGACGATCCGCGCAAATGGGTTTGGTGGTAAGCTCGCCGACCATGAATACCTACAGCTCCCGCCCCGTTGTCCTCTGTCTCTCCGGCCACGACCCAAGTGGCGGCGCCGGCTTGCAGGCAGACATTGAAGCCCTGATCGCCCAAGGCTGTCATGCCGCACCTGCGGTAACTGCCCTGACCGTACAGGATACCGTCAACGTTTCCGACTTCCGCGTGCTCGACCGCGAGTGGGTGCTGGCCCAGGCCAACGCCGTGCTGGCCGACTCCACGGTGGCCGCGGTCAAGCTGGGCATGCTCGGCTCGATCGAAATGGTCGACACCGTCGCCGAATTGCTCAGTGCCCACCCGCACTTGCCAGTGGTCTGCGACCCGGTGCTGCGTGCCGGTGGCGGGGGCCGCCTAGGTAAGGACGAAGTCGGCTACGCCGTACGCGAACGCCTGCTGCCACTGGCCGCCATCGCCACGCCCAACCTGCCCGAAGCGCGCATCCTCGCCGAACTGCCCGAAGGTACTGCCGACGAGTGTGCCGAAAAACTGTTGCCGTTTTGTAGACACCTGCTGATTACCGGTGGTCACGGCGACGAAGACGAAATCCACAACCGCCTGTACAGCCGCGATGGCCAGCGCCATACCTGGACCTGCCAGCGCCTGCCCGGCAGCTACCACGGTTCGGGTTGCACCCTGGCCAGCACCTTGGCCGGCCGCCTGGCCTTGGGCGAAGCACTGCAAAGCGCCGTGCGCAGCGCGCTGGACTACACCTGGCGCACCCTGCGTGACGCCGAGCAGCTGGGCAAGGGCCAGTTCGTGCCGCGCCGCCTGCCCCTGGACTTCTGCTCCTGATACGAGGCTTTCAGATGACGCTACGCGGTCTGTATGCAATCACCGACAGCCAGCTGCTCGCCGGCCGTTTCCTGTCCCACGTCGAGGCAGCACTGGAAGGCGGCGTGCGCCTGCTGCAGTACCGCGACAAAAGCGATGATGCCGCCCGTCGCCTGCGCGAAGCCGAAGGCTTGATGAAGCTCTGCGAGCGCTACGGCACGCAGCTGCTGATCAACGACGATGCCGAACTGGCCGCGCGCCTTGGCGTCGGCGTACACCTGGGCCAGACGGATGGCCCGCTGACCCCGGCCCGTGCCCTGCTGGGCCGCCAGGCCATCATCGGCTCGACCTGCCACGCCAGCCTCGAACTGGCTGCGCAGGCCGCCAGCGAGGGCGCCAGCTATGTCGCCTTCGGCCGGTTTTTCAATTCCGTGACCAAGCCCGGTGCGCCCGCTGCCAACGTCGAGTTGCTGCAGCAGGCCCGGGCCCAGGTCAGGCTGCCGATCGCCGTGATCGGCGGCATCACCCTCGACAACGCCGCCCCGCTGGTCGCCCACGGTGCCGACCTGCTGGCGGTGATCCATGGCTTGTTCGGTGCCGACAGCGCGCAGGAAGTCACCCGCCGCGCCCGCGCCTTCAACGCCCTGTTCGCTTCCTGATTTCGAGAGAAGATCCCATGTCCCGTTCCGAATCCCTGTTCGCCCAAGCCCAGAAGCACATCCCCGGCGGCGTCAACTCGCCCGTCCGCGCCTTCAAGAGCGTCGGCGGCACCCCACTGTTCTTCAAGCATGCCGAAGGTGCGTATGTCACCGACGAGGACGACAAGCGCTACGTCGACTACGTAGGCTCCTGGGGCCCGATGATTCTTGGCCACGGCCACCCGGACGTGCTGGACGCCGTGCGTAACCAGTTGCAGCACGGCTTGTCCTACGGGGCACCGACCGCGATGGAAACCGAGATGGCCGACCTGGTCTGCTCGCTGGTGCCGTCGATGGAGATGGTGCGCATGGTCAGCTCCGGCACCGAAGCCACCATGAGCGCGATCCGCCTGGCCCGTGGCTACACCGGCCGCGACGCCATCATCAAGTTCGAAGGCTGCTACCACGGCCACTCCGACAGCCTATTGGTCAAGGCCGGCTCCGGCTTGCTGACCCAGGGCGTGCCGAGCTCGGCGGGCGTACCGGCGGACTTCGCCAAACACACCCTGACCCTGCCGTTCAACGACATCGCCGCCGTCGAGAAAACCTTGGCCGAAGTCGGCCAGACCGTGGCCTGCATCATCGTCGAGCCGGTGGCCGGCAACATGAACTGCGTACCGCCCGCACCAGGTTTTCTCGAAGGCCTGCGCGAGCAGTGTGACAAGCACGGCGTGGTGCTGATCTTCGACGAAGTGATGACCGGCTTCCGTGTATCGCTCGGCGGTGCCCAGGGCTACTACGGCATCACCCCAGACTTGTCGACCTTCGGCAAGATCGTCGGCGGTGGCATGCCGGTGGGCTGCTTCGGCGGCAAGCGTGAAATCATGGGCTGCATCGCCCCGCTGGGCCCGGTGTACCAGGCCGGCACACTGTCGGGAAACCCGCTGGCCATGGCCGCCGGCCTGACTACCCTGAAGCTGATCAGCCGCCCGGGCTTCCATGACGAACTGACCGCCTACACCAGCCGCATGCTCGACGGCCTGCAGCAACTTGCCGATGCCGCTGGCGTACCGTTCGTCACCACCCAGGCAGGCGCGATGTTCGGCCTGTACTTCAGCGGCGCCGACGACATCGTCACCTTCGACGACGTGATGGCCAGCGACGCAGACCGCTTCAAGCGCTTCTTCCACCTGATGCTCGAAGGTGGTGTTTACCTGGCACCGAGCGCGTTCGAGGCGGGCTTTACCTCGATCGCCCATGGCGAGGCCGAGCTGAAGATCACCCTGGATGCCGCTGAAAAAGCGTTTGCCAAGCTGAAGTAAACGACACTCCGCACCGGCCTCATCGCGGATTCATCCGCTCCTACGCTCGCTGATGAATCCGCTTCTACGCTCGTTGTAGGGGCGGATTCATCCGCGACGAGGCCGGTACAAGCAATAAAATCTCTTCCTTCATCAGCAAGTTTGCCCACCAACACAGAAATTCGAGTAAAACTTTGTAAGGTAGGCGCTGCTTATCCCATAATGTGCCACCAGAGACCTTGGCCGTAGCTTTGCAGAGGTAAGTCGATCCCCATGAACCGCACCGGCCGCGCCCTGACACTGGGCTGCCTGTTGCTTCTTCAGCCCCTGCTGGCACTGGCGGAGGGCGGCAACTCGTTGCTGATTCCGGCAACGGGGCGCTGCACGCTCAATGTCCAGCCAGAAGACCAGGCCAACGCCCTCAAGGCTTGCGAGCAGACGGCGGCGACCGGGGACGCCCAAGCGCAGTTCGAACTGGGTGAGTACTACTACACGCAAACGCCCAAAGACCTGAAAAAGGCCGTGGACTGGTTCGGCAAGGCCTCGCTGCAGGGCCATGCCGACGCGCAATACCGCCTCGGCGCCATGTTCTTCCATGGCGAAGGGGTCAAGGCCAACAACGTGCAGGCTTATATTCTGCTGAAGATGGCCGCCGTCAACGGCGCTGAAGACGCGCTGGACATGGCTGACGAAGTCACCGAGCAGATGCCCCGCGACGAACTGGAACACGCCACCCAGGTGCTGGGCCAGATCTTCCGCAAGTACCTGCTGGAGCTGCAGAACGCCGAAGGCCGCACACCGTTCTCGCCACTTCCCTGACTGTACTTACTTCTCCGGCATCGGCATCGGGAACGGCATCACATTGCCGCCACCCTTGGCCTCGCTGATCTTTGCCGTGCCCAGCCGCTCCACTTCGTCGATGCGCACGATCGAGTGCATCGGCACGAAGCTGCGGATCACGCCCTCGAACTGGTTCTTCAGTTTCTCTTCACTCGGATCGACGACGATCTGGGCGCGCTCACCGAAGACGAATTCCTCGATTTCCAAAAAGCCCCACAGGTCACTCTGGTAGATCTGCTTGGCATACATCTCGAAGACCTGCCCCTGGTTGAGGAAGATCACTTTATAGATGGCGGGTTCGCGTTTGCTCATGTTGGGCGGGATAACACATGCGTAAGAAAAGGCGCGCATCATAGCAGTGCCAGCCGCTACGCGGGTGAACCCGAGCCCACAGCCTTGAAAACGCTGCAGTACTAGTGGGAGTGGGTTTACCCGCAAAGCGGCCGGGACAGGCCACACATACCCTTGATCGTTTCAGTGCTTTCGCCCCTGCCCTTCAAGGGTTATTCTTGGGTTCACCCTTATTGCCGTCGAGCGGCTTAAAACGACCTTGAACGCACCCATAGAACCCCATCGTTTCATCCTCGAACCTTTCGAGGCCCACCGTTTCGCCAACCTGTGCGGCCAGTTCGACGAGCACTTGCGCCTCATCGAGCAACGCCTGGCCATCGAGATCCGCAACCGCGGCAATCAATTCGAGCTGATCGGCGAACCCAAGACCACCTCTGCTGCCGAGCAACTGCTGCGCCGCCTCTACCGTGAGGCCAAGGCTACCGAGCTGTCGCCGGAGACCGTGCACCTGTACCTGCAGGAATCGACCGTCGAGGCCCTCGACAACCCGGCGGTGAACGAGGTCAGCGTCTCGCTGCGCACGCGCAAGGGCAACATCCGCCCGCGCGGGGTCAACCAGCAGCGCTACGTGAAAGAAATCCTCGCCAACGACATCAACTTCGGGGTTGGCCCGGCCGGTACCGGCAAGACCTATCTTGCCGTGGCCTGCGCCGTGGACGCCCTGGAGCGCGAGCAAGTGCGCCGCATCCTGCTGGTCCGCCCGGCGGTCGAGGCCGGCGAGAAGCTCGGCTTCCTGCCTGGCGACCTGGCGCAGAAAATCGACCCGTACCTGCGCCCGCTGTATGACGCCCTGTACGAAATGCTCGGCTTCGAGCACGTTGCCAAGCTGATCGAGCGCCAGGTGATCGAGATCGCCCCGCTGGCCTACATGCGTGGCCGCACCCTGAACAACAGCTTCATCATCCTCGACGAGAGCCAGAACACCACGCTCGAGCAGATGAAGATGTTCCTCACCCGCATCGGCTTTGGCTCCACCGCAGTGATCACTGGCGACATCACCCAGGTCGACTTGCCACGCGGCACCAAGTCGGGCCTGGCCCACGTGATCGAGGTGCTCAAGGACGTTCCGGGTATTAGTTTTACCCACTTCCAACCCAAAGATGTGGTTCGTCACCCACTGGTGCAGCGTATCGTCGAAGCCTATGACCGCTTCGAAGCCCGTCAGGCCAAGCCCGAGGTCAGCAACAAAGATGCTTGAACTTGACCTGCAACGGGCCACGGACGCCGCTGCCCCTGACGATGCCGCCTTCCGCCGTTGGTGCGAACTGGCCTTGCGCCAGCGCACGGCCGATTCGGAAATGACCATCCGCCTGGTCGACGAAGCCGAAGGCCGCGAGCTCAACCACACCTACCGGCACAAAGACTACGCGACCAATGTGCTGTCGTTCCCGGCCGACGTGCCCGACGAACTGCTCGACATCCCGCTGCTGGGCGACCTGGTGATCTGCGTGCCAGTGGTCGAACGCGAGGCTGCCGAACAGGGCAAGGCACTGGAGGCGCACTGGGCGCACCTGGTCATTCACGGGTGCCTGCACCTGCTCGGCTACGACCACATCGAAGACGATGAGGCCGAGGAAATGGAAGCGCTGGAACGGGAATTGCTGGCAGAACTGGGTCACCCTGACCCGTATGCCGACGATGAAAACGAATCAATCACACACTGATACTGCAAGGATCACGAGAACCGCCATGAGCGAAGATCGATCGAGCAACGGGCAAAAGTCCTGGCTGGGTAAACTGACCCAGGCTTTTGCCCATGAGCCGAAAAACCGCCAGGAGCTCCTTGAGCTGCTGCGCGAAGCCCATCAGAACAAGCTGCTCGACAGCGAAGCGCTGACCATCGTCGAAGGTGCCATCCAGGTCGCGGACCTGCAGGTACGCGACATCATGGTACCCCGTTCGCAGATGATCAGTATCAAGGCTACCCAGTCGCCCCGCGAATTCCTGCCGGCCATCATCGATGCCGCGCACTCGCGCTACCCGGTGATCGGTGAGAGCCATGACGATGTGCTCGGGATCCTGCTGGCCAAGGACCTGCTGCCGCTGATCCTCAAGGAAAACGGCGACAGCTTCAACATCAAGGACCTGCTGCGCCCCGCCACCTTCGTACCCGAGTCCAAACGGCTGAACGTGCTGCTGCGCGAGTTCCGCGCCAACCACAACCACATGGCCGTCGTTATCGACGAATACGGCGGCGTGGCGGGTCTGGTGACCATCGAGGACGTACTCGAGCAGATCGTCGGTGACATCGAAGACGAGCATGACGTCGAGGAAGACAGCTACATCAAGCCACTGCCCAGCGGCGATTTCCTGGTCAAGGCACTGACGCCGATCGAGAACTTCAACGAGTTCTTCGACAGCCAGTTCTCCGACGACGAGTTCGACACAGTGGGCGGCCTGGTGATGAGCGCCTTCGGCCACTTGCCCAAGCGCAACGAGACCACTGAAATCGGCACCTACAAGTTCCGTATTCTCAATGCCGACAGCCGGCGGATACACTTGCTGCGCCTGACACCGATCACCCGTTAAGGACAAACATGCGTTGGATCACCCGCCCCGGCTGGCCCGGTAACCTGCTGGCCCTGGCGGCCGGCGCCTCTACCCTTCTGGCCCTGGCGCCATTCGACATCTGGCCGCTGGCCTTGCTGTCGATCGCGGTGCTCTACCTTGGCCTGCGCGAGCTTACCCCGCGTCAAGCCATGTGGCGCGGCTGGTGCTTTGGTTTCGGCCTGTACGGTGCTGGCACCTGGTGGATCTACGTCAGCATGAACACCTACGGCGGCGCCTCGCCGCTGCTGGCGATCGTGTTGTTGCTGGCGTTCTTCGCCGCCCTTGCCTGGTTCTTCGCCTTGCCTGCCTGGCTATGGGCACGCTGGCTGCGGCGCAACGAGGCACCGCTGGCGGACGCCCTGTGCTTTGCCGCGTTGTGGCTGCTGCAAGAGGCCTTCCGCGGCTGGTTCCTGACCGGCTTCCCGTGGCTGTATGCCGGTTACAGCCAACTAGATGGCCCACTGGCCGGCCTGGCGCCGCTGGGCGGCGTTTGGCTGATTTCCTTTGCCCTGGCGTTGACTGCTGCCCTGCTGTGCAACCTGCACCGCCTGCGCGCACGCCCTTCGTTTCTGGCCGTGGGCGCCCTGCTGCTGCTGGCCCCTTGGGTAATCGGCATGGCACTCAAGGGCCACGCCTGGACCCAACCGGCTGGCGACCCGCTCAAGGTTGCGGCCTTGCAGGGCAACGTCGAGCAGGAACTGAAGTGGGATCCGGCGCACATCGATGCGCAACTGGCGCTGTACCGCGACATGAGCTTCAGCTCTAAACCTGTGGACCTGCTGGTCTGGCCCGAAACTGCCGTGCCGATCCTCAAGGACCAGGCGCAAGGCTACATCGACGTCATGGGCCGTTTTGCCGCTGATCGCCACTCGGCGCTGATCACCGGTGTGCCGGTGCGCGAAGTGGTGCATCACCAGCGCCGTTACTACAACGGCGTGACCGTCACCGGCGAAGGCGACGGCACTTACCTTAAGCAGAAGCTGGTGCCGTTTGGCGAATACGTGCCGTTGCAGGACATGCTTCGCGGCATGATCGAGTTCTTCAACCTGCCCATGTCGGACTTCGCCCGCGGCCCTGAAGACCAGCCATTGCTGCAGGCCAAGGGTTACCAGATTGCCCCGTACATCTGCTACGAAGTGGTCTACCCGGAGTTCGCGGCAAGCCTGGCGGCACGCAGTGACCTGTTGCTGACCATCAGCAACGACACCTGGTTCGGTACCTCGATCGGCCCGCTGCAGCACCTGCAGATGGCGCAGATGCGTGCACTGGAGGCCGGCCGCTGGATGATCCGCGCCACCAACAACGGCGTGACCGCGCTGATCGACCCGTTTGGCCGGATTACTGCCGAGGTGCCGCAGTTCCAGCGCGCGGTGTTGTATGGCGAGGTGGTGCCGATGCAGCAGCTGACACCATACCTGCAATGGCGCTCGTGGCCGCTGGCAATTGTGTGTGTGCTGTTGTTTGTGTGGGCGCTGGCGGCTGGGCGGATTGCCAAGACGGTCTGATGTAGCCTCCACTGGCCTCTTCGCGGGGCAAGCCCGCTCCCACAGGTATACCACCGGAGTCGAATACCGTGGTGCACCTGTGGGAGCGGGCTCGCCCCGCGAAGAGGCCGGTGCTGACAGCCAACCATTCAGTAGAACAACCGATACCCCACCAACCCCACCGCTTCATTCAGCAACTGCCCGCTCTGCCACATCGCACGGCTTTCCGGCAGCAACCCGGCAAACGGCCGGGCATGATCGCGCCCAAGGAACCCCATCGGCGCTGGCACCACCTCGAACCCCGCCTGCTCGAAGCTCAACCGCGAGCGCTGCATGTGCCAGGCCTGGGTCACCACCACCACCCGGCGAATGCCCAGCGGTTGCAGGATGTCCGCACTGAACCGGGCATTTTCCCAAGTGGTGCGGCTGGCCTCCTCCTTCCACTTCACCTCGACGGCAAAGTCTTCGCGCAGCCTGTCGGCCATCAAGCGCGCCTCACTGGGCGGCGTGCCGTAGTGCAGACCGCCACTGGTCAGTACCGGCAAACCCGAAGCCTTCGCCAGGCGCGCGGCAAAGCGCATGCGCTCCAGGGCCGTCGCCGTAGGCTGGTCATCACCACCCCAGGCCGGGTCACCGCGTTCTCGCCCCGCGCCCAGTACCACAATGGCATCGGCACGGTTGGCCAGGCTTGCCCATTCGCTTACCGCCAGGGGCGGCTCGGTTTCCAGAAGGCGCGCGCCCTGCTGTACCACCAGCGGCAAGCTCATCAGCCACAAGCCGCCCAGCCCGAGCACGAAGTACGCTGCAGCCAACCGCGGGCGACGACTGCGCAGCCACCAGGCGGCAAGCAGCAGCAGGAACAGGATGCCTGGTGGCATCAACCATTGTTTGATGAAGAATCGAAGCGGCATCGGCCACACCTCCTTGGCAGGCGTGCAGCCTAAGAGGATCGGCGCCGGTCAACAAGTGCGTAGCCGGCGCCGATCGTGAGAAGTGTGTGTGAAGTACCGGCGCGATGGCCTGCGCCTGGCGGCCTGAACGGCTAGCGATGCGGCAGCGTCCTGGATCTCGCCGTCGTGGCGGGGCGTTTCTTGTCCTTGAGCCAGATGATCTTTGCCGATGTCGGTTCCGCTTGTGGGTATGTACCGGCAGTGGCATTACGGCGTTCCGGAAGCGTCTCCAGGTAAGCCTTGATCACTTCGAACTCTGCATGACTCAAACCGCGCAATTCCAGCTCGGCTGGCATCTCGTCGCGCAATCGTACCGACGTCCTGGCAACTTCCAATGCCAGGCCAAGACGGTCGATCAGGCGTTCGTAAAGCTCCGGTTTGCTTGCGGTAAGCTGCGTCTCTCCCATCCGTTCACCTCATTGAAGATAAAGAATATCTCCCCCCACAACTGAGCTTAGCGGCGCTATCAAAAGCAGCCGGATGCAGCGACCAGCGGGCATTCGCAATCAGGGTTTCCCACGATGCGCGGCGCTGCTGTATGCTACGGCGTTCACCCTCATGACACCGGAGTGCCGGACGCAGCGAGGTTCCGCTGCCTGGAACAAGGTCTCTTCTCTCTCAGCCAAAAGTAGCCATGCACGAACAATACACGCCCCGTGATATCGAAGCCGCCGCCCAGAATTTCTGGGACGAGCAACAATCGTTCGCTGTTACCGAACAGCCAGGCAAAGATACCTACTATTGCCTATCGATGTTCCCGTACCCGAGCGGCAAGCTACACATGGGCCACGTTCGCAACTACACCATCGGCGACGTGATTGCCCGCTACCAGCGCATGCTGGGCAAGAATGTCCTGCAGCCGATGGGCTGGGACGCTTTCGGCATGCCCGCGGAAAACGCGGCGATGAAAAACAACGTCGCCCCGGCCAAGTGGACATACGAAAACATCGACTACATGAAGACCCAGCTCAAGAGCCTGGGCCTGGCCATCGACTGGGCGCGTGAAGTCACCACCTGCAAGCCGGACTACTACCGCTGGGAACAGTGGCTGTTCACCCGCCTGTTCGAAAAAGGCATCATCTACCGCAAGAACGGTACCGTGAACTGGGACCCGGCCGACCAGACCGTGCTCGCCAACGAGCAGGTCATCGACGGCCGTGGCTGGCGTTCGGGCGCGCTGATCGAGAAGCGCGAAATCCCGATGTACTACTTCCGCATCACCGATTACGCCGACGAGCTGCTGGAAAGCCTCGACGAGCTGCCGGGCTGGCCTGAGCAGGTCAAGACCATGCAGCGCAACTGGATCGGCAAGTCGCGCGGCATGGAAGTGCAGTTCCCGTTCGATCAGGCCAGCATCGGCCACGAAGGCACCCTGAAAGTCTTCACCACCCGCCCGGACACCCTGATGGGCGCGACCTACGTCGCCGTCGCCGCCGAACACCCGCTGGCCACCCAGGCTGCCCAGGGCAACCCGGCGCTGCAGGCGTTCATCGACGAGTGCAAGAGCGGCAGCGTCGCCGAAGCCGACATGGCTACCCAGGAAAAGAAGGGCATGGCCACTTCCCTGCTGGTCGAGCACCCGCTGACCGGCGAGAAGCTGCCGGTATGGGTCGCCAACTATGTGCTGATGCACTACGGCGACGGCGCCGTGATGGCTGTGCCGGCCCATGACGAGCGCGACTTCGAGTTCGCCCACAAGTACAACCTGCCGGTCAAGGCCGTGGTGCGCACCAGCGCGGGCGATGACGTCGGCAGCGAGTGGCAGGCCGCCTACGGCGAGCATGGCCAACTGATCAACTCCGGCGAGTTCGACGGCCTGGACTTCGCCGGCGCCTTCGACGCCATCGAAGCCGCGCTGCTGCGCAAGGAGCTGGGCAAGTCGCGTACCCAGTTCCGCCTGCGCGACTGGGGCATCAGCCGCCAGCGCTATTGGGGCTGCCCGATCCCGATCATCCACTGCCCGTCCTGCGGCGACGTACCGGTGCCGGAAGACCAACTGCCGGTCACCCTGCCCGAGAACGTGGTACCGGACGGTGCCGGCTCGCCACTGGCGCGCATGCCCGAGTTCTATGAGTGCACCTGCCCTAAATGCGGCACCGCGGCCAAGCGCGAAACCGACACCATGGACACCTTCGTCGAGTCGTCCTGGTACTTCGCCCGCTACGCTTCGCCGAACTACGACAAAGGCCTGGTCGACCCGAAAGCGGCCAACCACTGGTTGCCGGTCGATCAGTACATCGGCGGTATCGAACATGCGATCCTGCACCTGCTGTACGCGCGCTTCTTCCACAAGCTGATGCGTGACGAAGGCCTGGTCACCTCCAACGAGCCGTTCAAGAACCTGCTGACCCAAGGCATGGTGGTCGCCGAGACCTACTACCGCGTTGCCAGCAATGGCGGCAAGGACTGGTTCAACCCGGCTGACGTCGAAATCGAACGTGATGCCAAGGCCAAGATCATTGGCGCGCGCCTGAAGACCGACGGCCTGCCGGTGGAAATCGGCGGCACCGAGAAGATGTCCAAGTCGAAGAACAACGGCGTCGACCCGCAGTCGATGATCGAAGCCTACGGTGCCGACACCTGCCGCCTGTTCATGATGTTCGCCTCGCCGCCTGACATGAGCCTGGAGTGGTCCGACTCCGGCGTCGAAGGTGCAAGCCGCTTCCTGCGACGCGTCTGGCGCCTGGCCCAGGCCCACGTCAGCCAAGGCCTGCCGGGCAAGCTGGACACCGCCGCGCTGAGCGACGAACAGAAGGTCATCCGCCGCGCGATCCATGCTGCGATCAAGCAGGCCAGCACCGATGTCGGCCAGCACCACAAGTTCAACACCGCCATCGCCCAGGTGATGACCGTGATGAACGTGCTGGAAAAGGCCCCGCAGGCCACCGCGCAAGACCGTGCCCTGCTGCAGGAAGGCCTGGAAGCCGTGACCCTGCTGCTGGCGCCGATCACCCCGCACATCAGCCACGAGCTGTGGCAGCAGCTGGGCCACGCCGGGTCGGTGATCGATGCCGCCTGGCCGAGCGTCGACGAGCAAGCGCTGGTGCAGGACACCATTACCCTGGTGGTCCAGGTCAACGGTAAACTGCGCGGCCAGGTCGAGATGCCTGCCGCTGCCAGCCGCGAGGAAGTCGAAGCCGCCGCCCGCAGCAACGAGAATGTCCTGCGCTTCATCGATGGCCTGACTATCCGCAAGGTCATCGTGGTACCGGGCAAACTGGTCAACATCGTCGCCAACTGATGGCAACGCCCACCCGCTGCCAGTGCGGGTGGGCGGTATCGGCCCACAAGGGAGCAACAACATGATCAAACGCAATCTGCTGGTAATGGGCCTGGCTGTCATGCTCAGCGCCTGCGGTTTCCAGCTGCGCGGCACCGGCACCAACGCGCTGAGCGTCAAGGAAATGGACGTCGGCGCACGCAACGCCTACGGCCAGACCGTGGTCCAACTGCGCCAGGCACTCGAGCGCAGCGGCGTCAACGTGCACACCGGCGCGCCTTACCGCCTGGAGCTGACCAACGAGCAGGAAAACCAGCGCTCGGCCAGCTACAGCGGCGGCAGCCGTACCGCCGAATACGAACTCACCACCACCCTCAACTACAGCATCCTGGGCCTGAACAACCTGGAGCTGCTGAGCGACAAGGTTGAAGTGCGCAAGATCTACGTGCGCGACGGTGGCAACATCACCGGTTCCGACCAGGAAGCCACGCAGGCCCGCGTGGAAATGCGCCGCGAACTGGTGCAGTCGATGATGGCCCGCCTGCAGAACCTGACCCCGTCTCAGCTCGATGAGCTGCAGCGCAAGGCTGACGAACGCGCCAAAGCCGAAGCCGACGCGCTGGAAGCCGCGCGCCGTCAGCAGGCGGAAACGCCGCAGCAGTCGCCGCTGGAAGTTCCGGGCAACTGAGCCCGTGCGGGGCACTTCGGTGCCCCGCGTGTTTCCGATGAAACTCGCCCCCGCCCAACTCAACAAGCACCTGCAAGGCGCCTTGGCCCCGGTCTACGTGGTCAGCGGCGACGACCCGCTGCTGTGCCAGGAAGCCGCCGACGCCATTCGTAATACGGCGCGCCAGCAAGGCTTCGACGAGCGCCAGGTGTTCAGCGCTGACGCCAACTTCGACTGGGGAACCCTGCTCCAGGCCGGTGCCAGCCTGTCACTGTTCGCCCAGCGCCGCCTGCTTGAACTGCGCCTACCTTCCGGCAAGCCCGGTGACAAAGGCGCTGCGGCCCTGATGGAATACTGCGCCAACCCCGCCGAAGACACCCTGCTGCTGATCAGCCTGCCCAAGCTCGACGGCAGCGCGCAAAAGACCAAGTGGGGCAAAGCGCTGATCGAAGGCGCCCATTGCCAGTTCATCCAGATCTGGCCGGTGGATGCCCAGCAGTTGCCGCAATGGATCAACCAGCGTTTGTCGCAGGCGGGGCTTTCGGCCCAGCGCGATGCAGTCGACCTGATCGCCGCACGGGTCGAGGGCAACCTGCTGGCGGCCGCGCAGGAAATCGAAAAGCTCAAGCTGCTGGCCGAAGGTAACCAGGTTACCGTCGAAACGGTGCAATCGGCCGTTGCCGACAGCGCGCGATTCGATGTCTTCGGCCTGGTCGATGCCATCCTCAATGGCGAAGCCGCGCATGCCCTGCGTATGCTCGAAGGTCTGCGTGGCGAAGGTGTGGAACCACCAGTGATTCTCTGGGCCCTGGCCCGGGAGCTGCGCCTGCTGGCCGGCCTGGCGCAGCAGTTCAGCCAGGGTGTGCCGCTGGACAAGGCATTCAGCCAGGCTCGCCCACCGGTGTGGGACAAACGTCGGCCGCTGGTCAGTAAAGCCCTGCAGCGCCTCTCCGCGCAGCGCTGGGCGCAGCTGCTGCAGGATGCGCAGCGTATCGATGCACAGATCAAGGGCCAGGCCGAGGGTTCGCCGTGGACCGGGCTGTCGCGATTGTCGCTGCTGATGGCTGGGCAGCGGCTGGCGCTGCCTCCCGAGTAAGCCGTCAGGGCGATACACACAATCAATTGGCCCTGCCCGTCCTGCAGGCCTACAGTCCGCCCCGCAATCCATACCCAGCGGGAACCTCGCCATGAGCAAAAAGCCGAAAAAGCACGGCCCCAACAAGGCCAAATCCATTGTCGCCCAGCCACTGTTCCGCTGCCGCCAGGAACAACCGGACAAGGGCAAAGGCAGCTACCGCCGCGAAGCCTTCCAATCGAGAGATTGGGAGGCTTCTTACTTTTTGGCCGCATGAAAGCATCGAAAGCGCAGGCATGGTATGGTCGGCACCTGACCTGAAATTCTGGATCTGTGCATGCTCTTCAGTCTTCTCCCTCGTTGGAAATCCCGCCAGCTGATCGCGGCCTCCAGCTTCATCCTGCTCGTCGCCTGCGCGGAAAAACCCACCGCCGCCGACGCCCTGCCGCTGGCCCCCGCCCAGCCCGCGCCAGCAGTCACCCTGCCCAGCGCCACGACCGACGTCAGTACTGAAATCCAGCCGCTGCAAACCTTTGCACAGTGGCAGGCCGGCTTCCGTGAACAAGCCTTGCAAGCCGGCATTTCGGCAAGCACCTTCGACCGCGCGTTCCTCGGCGTCACGCCGGACATGGACGTGATCAAGGCCGACCGCAGCCAGCCCGAATTCACCCGGCCCGTGTGGGAGTACCTTGAAGGCGCGTTGTCGCCGCTGCGGGTGCGTAACGGCAAAAAGCTGCTCGAGCAGAATGCTGAACTGCTGACCCGCCTGGAGCAGCGTTATGGCGTTGACCGCCAGGTACTGGTTTCGGTGTGGGGCATGGAGAGTAATTTTGGCCAGTTCCAGGGCAGCAAGTCGGTGATCCGCTCGCTGGCCACGCTGGCCTACGAAGGCCGCCGGCCGCAGTTCGCCCAAGACCAGCTGATTGCCGCCCTGCAGATCATCCAGCACGGCGATATCCAGCCCGAGGCCATGCGTGGCTCGTGGGCCGGCGCCATGGGCCAGACCCAGTTCATCCCGACCACCTACAACACCCATGCGGTGGACTTCGACGGCGATGGCCGTCGCGACATCTGGAACAGCACGCCGGACGCCCTGGCGTCCACGGCCCACTACCTGCAGAGCTCCGGCTGGAAACGCGGTCAGCCTTGGGGCTTCGAGGTACAGGTACCGGCAGGTTTCGACTACTGGCTGGCCGACGGCTCGCTGCGCAAGCCTGTCAGCGAATGGCTGCAGATGGGTGTGAAGCTACCGGCAGGCACACAGCTGCCCGCCAACAGCAACCAGCTCTCTGCTGCACTGCTGCTGCCGGCAGGCGCCCGTGGCCCGGCGTTTCTGGTGCTGGACAACTTCCGCGCCATCCTCAAGTACAACAACTCGTCGTCCTATGCCCTGGCCGTGAGCTTGCTGGGGGACCGCTTCTCGGGCTGGGGCTTCATTGCCGGCAGCTGGCCGAAGGAAGACCTGCCGCTGAGCCGCAGCGAGCGCATGGAGTTGCAGAACCTGCTCAATGCCAGCGGGCACCAGGCGGGCAACCCGGATGGCATCATCGGCGCCAATACCCGCAAGGCTATCCGCAATGCGCAGCAGGGGCTGGGCTGGCCAGCAGATGGGTACCCCACGCACAAGCTGCTCGATAGCCTGCGCCAACAGTAATGCTGGGAGTGGCCGGCAAGCCGGTTCCCACAGGCGTAGCGCAAGCCTTGTAGGAGCTGGCTTGCCGGCGATGGGCCGCAAAGCGGCCCCAACCCTCTCAAGCCTTGAACAAATCCTGCGCCAACACCAGGCTCTGCGCCTCGCTGTCCAGTACCACCTCAGCCCCCATCGGCAAACACACATTCGGATCACAATGCCCACTGCGCCACCCGGCTAGCACCGGCACACCCAGCGGCCCGAAGATGTCGTGCAACAATGGCGTCAACGCCGCCACGGTAATCCCGGCAAAATCCCCCACAAGCACACCCTTCACGCCCGCCAGCCTGCCGGCAAGGCGCAACTGGGTCAGCAAGCGGTCCACCCGATAAAGCGGCTCGTTGACGTCCTCGATGAACAGGATGCAGCCCTGCGTATCGATTTCCGCCAGCGTACCCATGGTAGCGCCCAGGATCGACAAGTTGCCGCCCAGCAGACGCCCCCTTGCAACACCCGGCACCACGCTGCTCAAGGGGAACTCGGCGGGATGAACAAGCGTATCCCCCGTCGCTAACGCCCCACTCAACTGTGCCACCAGCGAAGACTCGGTCGGCGCGAGCTTGGCGCCGAGCAAGTCGGCATTGAGCATGGCCCCGTGGAACGTGACCAAACCGGTTTTGCGGTAGATGGCCATGTGCAACGCGGTAATGTCGCTGTAGCCGATCAGCGGCTTGGGGTTGCGCCGGATCAGGCCGAAGTCGAGCCTGTCGAGCAGGCGCATGCTGCCGTAACCACCGCGCATGCACAGGATCGCGTCGATCGCCGGGTCTGCGAAGGCGTCGTGCAGGTCCTGCACGCGTTGCTGATCGGAGCCTGCCAGGTAGCCCTGGGCCTGCTCCACGCCTGGGTAGATACGGCAGCGGTAGCCACGCTCGGCGAACCACTGGCTGGCCTTTTGTGCGTCCAGCCGGGCTGGGCCGGCTGGGGCGACGATGGCAAAGCAGGCGTCGCCTGGCAGCGCAACCGGTAAGCGTGATTCGATGCGTTCAGAGCAATTCATCGTGCAACTCCTTGCAGGTACAGGGCCGCCCAGTCTGAATGTGCAAGACGTTCCACCACAGCGGGAAAAGGCCCAAACAAAAATGCCGATGCCGCCTTTCGGCGCGCATCGGCATGTGCAGCTCACAGCAGGATCAGAGCTTGATCTTGGCTTCGTGAGCCTGCTGGTCGGCGTGGTAGGACGAGCGCACCAACGGGCCCGAAGCGACGTTCTTGAAGCCCATCTTGTACCCTTCCTCGGCGAACCAGGCGAAGGTGTCCGGGTGCACAAAGCGCTGCACCGGCAAGTGGCTGCGCGAAGGCTGCAGGTACTGGCCGAGGGTCAGCATGTCGATGTCATGCTCGCGCATGCGGTGCATCACTTCGATCACTTCTTCGTCGGTTTCACCCAGGCCGAGCATCAGGCCCGACTTGGTCGGCACGTGCGGGACCAGCTGCTTGAACTTCTGCAGCAGGTCCAGCGACCAATCGTAGTCCGAACCCGGGCGCGCAGCCTTGTACAGGCGCGGTACGGTTTCGAGGTTGTGGTTGAAGACATCCGGCGGCTCTTGCGCGGTGATCTCCAGCGCCACGTCCATGCGGCCGCGGTAGTCCGGCACCAGGGTTTCCAACTGCACGCCCGGCGACAGCGCGCGAATTTCGCGGATGCAGTCGGCGAAGTGCTGGGCACCCCCGTCACGCAGGTCGTCGCGGTCCACCGAAGTGATCACCACGTACTTCAGGCGCAGGTCGGCAATGGCCACGGCCAGGTTCTTCGGCTCGTCCACGTCCAGTGGCTTCGGTCGGCCGTGGCCGACGTCGCAGAACGGGCAGCGACGGGTGCAGATGTCACCCATGATCATGAAGGTTGCGGTGCCACCGGAGAAGCATTCGCCCAGGTTCGGGCAGGACGCCTCTTCGCACACACTGTGCAGCTTGTGCTTGCGCAGCAGCTGCTTGATGCGGTCAACCTCAGGGGAAACCGGGATGCGCACGCGGATCCAGTCGGGCTTCTTTGGCAGTTCATCGGTGGGGATGATCTTCACCGGGATGCGCGCCACCTTGTCGGCGCCACGCAGCTTGACCCCAGCTTCCACCTTCTTCGGCGCTGGGCGCGGGGTGGCATCCTGGGTAGGTATCAGGTTCGGCACGGCTTCTTGCACAGTTGTCATATTCAGTCGATTCCGCCCGTCAGGGTCGTCTGCTCAGCATAGTCGAGGTGCTTGACCAGCTGTCCGCGCAGCCTTGTCCTGACCTCGTCGAGTTCGATCGGGCCTGCCAGGTCACGCAGCTGGGTCATGGCCAGCCCCGCATACCCACAGGGGTTGATTCGGCGGAATGGAGCAAGGTCCATGTCCACATTCAGAGCAAGGCCGTGGAAGCAACGGCCGTTGCGGATTCGCAGGCCGAGGGAGGCGATTTTCGCTCCATCGACATAGACACCCGGCGCATCGGGCTTGGCCGCAGCAGTGACACCGTAGCTGGCGAGCAGCTCGATGAGTGTCTGCTCGATGCGGCTGACCAGTTCGCGCACGCCAAAGCCCAAACGGCGCACGTCCAGCAACAGGTAGGCCACCAGTTGCCCGGGGCCGTGGTAGGTCACCTGGCCGCCACGGTCGGTCTGCACCACCGGAATGTCGCCCGGCACCAGCAGGTGCTCGGCCTTACCGGCCTGGCCCTGGGTGAAGACCGCGGGGTGCTCGACCAGCCAGATTTCGTCCTGGCTGTCGGGGCTACGCTGCTCGGTGAAGCGACGCATGGCTTGCAGCACCGGTTCATAGGGCTGCAGGCCAAGATCGCGAAAACCGAGACAAAGGGACATCAAAGCACCATTTTCACGATGCCGGTCGCGCGCAGGGCACTGTTGATGTCGTGCAGCTGGTCTTCGCTAGTAGCAACGATGTGCAGCTGCACAGTGGTGTACTTGCCTTCCTTGCTCTGGCGCTCGGCCAGCGTGGCAAGGTCGACCTTGGCGTGCTTGCTGAGGATCTCGATCACCGTGTCCTTGAAGCCGACAACGGTATCGCCGATGACCTTGATCGGGTAATCGGCGCAAGGGAATTCGATTTTGTGCGACTTGACGTCAGGTTCGCTCATGGCGGAAACGGCCTCGTAAGCCGTGGCAACAACAACGCCCCCGCAACGATCAGCGGGGGCGTGGCAGGTCACGTTATCAGTTGAACAACCCGTAGAAGAATAGACGGATGCTATCCCACATACGACGGATGAAACCACCTTCCTCGACGCCATCGAGGGCGATCAGGTCGGCGCTGTGAACCACGTTCTCATCCAGTTTGACTTCCACTTTGCCGATCACGTCACCTTTGGCGATCGGTGCGGTGAGCTGCGGGTTCATGGTCATCGAAGCCTGCAGGCGCTTCAATTGGCCTTTAGGCATAGTCATGGTCAGGTCGTCGGCCAGGCCAGCCTTGACGATGCTGGTGGCGCCTTTCCAGACCGGAGCCTGAGCCAGCTCGGTGCCCTTCTGGTAGAAGGTCTGGGTTTCGAAGAAGCGGAAACCGTAGGTCAGCAGCTTCTGGGTCTCGGCAGCACGCGATTGTTCGCTGTTGGTGCCGAACACCACGGCGATCAGGCGCTGGCCGTCACGCACGGCCGAAGCGACCATGCAGTAGCCGGCTTCGTCGGTGTGGCCGGTTTTCAGGCCATCGACCGTCTTGTCACGCCACAGCAGCAGGTTGCGGTTCGGCTGCTTGATGTTGTTCCAGAAGAACTCTTTCTGCGAGTAGATCGCGTAGTGCGCCGGGTCGACGTTGATAATCGCGCGCGCCAGCGAGGCCATGTCGTGGGCCGAGGAGTAATGCTCCGGGTTCGGCAGGCCAGTGGGGTTCATGAAGTGGCTGTTGGACATGCCCAGGTCGGCGGCAGTCTTGTTCATCATGTCGGCAAAGGCGTCTTCGCTGCCGGCGATGTGCTCGGCCAGGGCGACCGATGCATCGTTGCCCGACTGGATGATGATGCCGTGCAGCAGGTCGCTGACGGTCACCTGGCTGCCAACCTTGATGAACATGCGCGAACCGCCGGTACGCCAGGCGTTTTCGCTGACGGTAACCGGGTCGTTCTCGCCGATCTGGCCACGGCGGATGTCCAGGGTGGCGATGTAGGCGGTCATCAGCTTGGTCAAGCTGGCCGGCGGCAGGCGCTCGTCACCATTGTTCTCGACCAGCACGTTGCCGCTGGACGCGTCCATGAGTACGTAGGACTTGGCTGCCAATTGCGGAGGTGCAGGCATCATCTGCTCTGCCGCGAAGGCGACAGGCGTGATCAGCAGCAGTACAGGCAGGCAAAGTCGTTTGGCAAGGTTGGTGATGTTCATCCGTCTCTCGAAAATCGCTAATGGTCTGAGATGTTCCCTGGGCCACATCGTGTGCCCAGCGCCAGTCAGTCTAGTTTTTGCGGCCTTGGGCCGAGCCTGCAAAGTGCGGCTTTATGTCGCTGCGGGCAAAAGCGGACATTGTACATGCCCGCGCCCGGCAATTCATGACAAAACAGACAGGTCAGTCAGCTGTGACCAACTTGGCCTGGCCAAGGTTCGCCAGGCGAATGCTGTCCTGCGCCTGCTGGATCTCGCCCTGGCTGTTGATCGGCCCCAGGCGTACGCGGTGCAGGGTCTGCTGGTTGCGCACGATGGAGCTGATGAACACCGGGGCACTGACCATGGTGCTCAGTTTCGAACGCAGCAACTCGGCGGCGTCCGGGTTGGCAAAGGCGCCCACCTGCAGGAAGTTGCCCCCACCGCCCGCTGGCACATTGTTGCCCCCGACCTGCACCGGTACCACAGGCGCTGCGTGCTGCTGCGGCGGCGGTGTCCATTGCTCGACGCGCCCGGTGTTGGCGGCAATCGCCTGGGGTTGGGTGGCCTGAGGCTCCTTGAGCATCAACGGTGGTTGCTGGCCTTTCTGGGCCCACCATTGTTGCGGGTCGATACCTTCGACCCGTACATGCGCGGTGCCGATCTCGGCATAGCCGAGCTTCTTCGCCGCAGCGTAGGACAAGTCGATGATGCGGTCGGAATAGAACGGGCCGCGGTCATTGACCCGCAGCACCACGCTGCGCCCGTTGGCCAAATTGGTCACCCGCACGTAGGCCGGCAGTGGCAGGGTCTTGTGCGCTGCGCTCATGCCATACAGGTCGTACAGCTCGCCATTGGCAGTGTTCTGCCCGTGGAACTTGGTGCCGTACCAGGACGCCGTACCCTCGGCGCGGTAGTTGCGCGAGTCCTGCATCGGGTAGTAGGTCTTGCCCAGCACCGTGTACGGGTTGGCCTTGTAATTGCCGGTATGCACGGTCGGTGTGGCGTCGGGGATCTTGTTCACATCCACGTCCCACCAGGGCGCACCGTCCTTGTGGGCACGGTTGATGTCCAGCCCGGGCTGAGCACGGACGGTATTGCCGCTTTGCTTGGGGGTGGTCGGGCGACTGGAAGAGCAGCTGACCAGCAACATGCCGACCGCCATGCAGGTCAGCAGCTTGAAGCTATTGGCAGAGATGATTGCGCGCATTACTTGACGCCCCGTACTTGGACCAGCTGTTGCGCGAGCTGATGCACCGCCATGGCATACATCACGCTGCGGTTGTAGCGAGTGATCGCGTAGAAGTTCTTCAGGCCCATCCAGTATTCCGGGCCGTTGTCGCCCTCCAGGCGGAAGGCGGTAACCGGCAGATCATCGCGCAGCGCATCATGGCTCGACCAGCCCAGCGCTCGCAACTCCCCGACGGTCTTCACCGGCTCGATGCCGGTGGTCAGGCCTTCGTCGGCCCGGTTACCCGTGACCTGGGCGCGGCTGACCACGCCCTGCCCGGCTACCCAGCCATGGCGCTGGAAATAGCTGGCGACGCTGCCGATGGCATCGTCCGGGTTGTTCCAGATATTGATGTGGCCGTCGCCGTCGAAGTCCACCGCGTAGTTGCGGAAACTGCTCGGCATGAACTGCGGCAGGCCCATAGCCCCGGCGTAAGAACCTTTGAGGGTCAGCGGGTCAAGCTGCTCGTCGCGCGCCAGCAGCAGGTACTCGCGCAGTTCCTTGCGGAAGAATTCGGCACGCGGCGGGTAGTCGAAGCCCAGGGTCGACAGCGCGTCGATCACCCGGTAATTGCCCGTGTTACGGCCAAAGAAGGTTTCCACACCGATGATCGCGACAATGTACTGCGCCGGTACGCCGTAGGCCTGCTCAGCGCGGGCCAGCACCGCTTCGTGCTGGCGCCAGAAGTCCACACCGCGGGCGATGCGCGCGTCGGTGATGAACATCGGCCGGTATTCCTTCCACGGTTTTACCCGTTCGGCTGGACGCGAAATGGCGTCGAGGATCGATTGCTTGCGTTGTACCTCGCGGAACACACCCATCAACTGCTCGCTGGCAAAGCCGTAGTCGCGGCTCATCTCGCCGACGAACTCGGCCACTTGCGGCGAGCCGTCATAATCACCGGCGTGAGCCTGCTGGACAGCGCCGAACAGGCCCACCGCACCGATCCACGGCGCACAACGGGCAGCCCAGTTACGCACTGCTTGCATGAAATTCTTCACCTTATTCAAACCTGGGCGATCCATTTGCGGTGCGTGTGGATCGACATGAGAACGCCAAACGCTGACAGCAGCGTCACCAACGAAGTTCCGCCATAACTAATGAAGGGCAGCGGCACGCCCACCACGGGCAGAAGGCCGCTGACCATACCGATATTGACGAACACATATACAAAGAAAGTCATGGTCAGGCTGCCTGCCAGCAGCTTGCCGAACAGGGTCTGCGCTTGCGCGGTGATCATCAGGCCGCGGCCAATCAGCAGCAGGTAGACAATCAGCAGCAGGCAGATGCCGACCAGGCCGAACTCCTCGCCGAGCACGGCGATGATGAAGTCGGTGTGGCTTTCCGGGAGGAAGTCCAGGTGCGACTGGGTGCCCAGCAGCCAGCCCTTGCCGAACACCCCGCCCGAGCCGATTGCCGCCTTGGACTGGATGATGTTCCAACCGGTGCCCAGCGGGTCGCTTTCCGGGTCGAGGAAGGTCAGTACCCGCTGCTTCTGGTAGTCGTGCATGACGAAGAACCACATGGCCACCGCCACCGGGACTGCCGCCGCCAGCACGCTGAGGATCCAGCGCCAGCGCAACCCGCCCATGAACAGCACGAACGCACCCGAAGCCAGAATCAGCAGCGCCGTGCCCAGGTCTGGCTGGCGGACGATGAGAATGAACGGCACGCCGATCAGCACCAGGCTGATCGCCACGTGCTTGAGCTGCGGCGGCAAGGTGCGCTTGGACAGGTACCAGGCGATGGTCGCCGGCATGATGATCTTCATGAACTCCGAGGGCTGGAAGCGGATCACCCCGGGGATGTTGATCCAGCGTGTAGCGCCCATGGCGTTATGGCCCATGACGTCCACCACGACCAGCAGCAATACCCCGGCAAGGTACGCAAGCGGCACCCAGCGGGCCATGAAGCGCGGTTCGAGCTGGGCGATGACGAACATCGACACCAGGCCGAGGCCGAACGAGGTGGCCTGTTTGAGCAACAGGTCCCAGTTCTTGCCGCTGGCCGAATAGAGCACGAACAGGCTGCCGGCCGCGAGGGTCAGCAGGATGACCAGCAAGGGGCCGTCGATGTGGATGCGCTGCAGGAAGCTGGCGCGTCGACGCATCACGTCCTCGCTGGAGAGCATGCGATCGAAATTGTTCATCACGGGGCCGTTTCCTGGGCGACGGTGGCAGGAGCGAACTCGGACTTCAGCCGGCCATGCTCGTCGAGCAGCCAGGCGTCCATGATCTGCCGCACCACGGGTGCGGCAACGCCGGAGCCGGACTCGCCGTTCTCGACCATCACCGAGACAACGATCTTCGGATCGTCGGCCGGGGCGAAGGCGACGAACAACGCGTGGTCGCGGTGGCGCTCCTGAAGTTTGTTGCGGTCGTACTTCTCGCCTTGCTTGATCGCCACCACCTGGGCGGTACCGCTCTTGCCGGCGATGCGGTATTGCGCGCCGGCCGCAGCCTTGCGCGCGGTACCACGGGCGTTGTGCATCACCTGCTCCATGCCGTGGGTGACCTTGGCCCAATCGGACTTGTCACGCAGCACGATGTTTTCCATGGGGTTCGGGTCCACCGGGGGCTGACCTTCGATGGTCCTGGCCAGGTGCGGGCGGTTCCACACGCCTTTGTTGGCAATCAGCGCAGTGGCCTGGGCCAACTGCAACGGCGTGGCCTGCATGTAGCCCTGGCCGATACCGAGGATCAGCGTTTCACCCGGGAACCATGCCTGGCGGCGGGTGGCACGCTTCCATTCGCGCGATGGCATCAGCCCGGCCGATTCTTCGAACATGTCGAGCGCGACCTTCTGGCCGATGCCGAACTTGTTCATGTAGCCGGACAGCCGATCAATACCCATCTTGTGGGCAAGATCGTAGAAGTAGGTGTCATTGGAGCGCATGATCGCGGTGTCCAGGTCGACCCAGCCATCACCGCTGCGGTTCCAGTTACGGTACTTGTGATCGTAGTTGGGCAACTGGTAATAGCCTGGGTCGAACACCCGGCTCCCGGCGTTGACCACACCACTGTCCAGGCCGGCGATGGCCACCGCCGGCTTGATGGTCGAGCCTGGCGGATACAGCCCGCGCAACACCCGGTTGAACAGCGGCCGATCAATCGAGTCACGCAACTCGGCATAAGCCTTGAAGCCGATGCCGGTGACGAACAGGTTAGGGTCGAAGCTTGGCTGGCTGACCATCGCCAGCACCTCGCCGGTGCGCGGGTCGAGCGCCACCACTGCACCACGGCGGCCACCCAGGGCGGCCTCTGCGGCTTCCTGCAGCTTGATGTCGAGGCTCAGCACGATGTCCTTGCCGGGCTTCGGGTCGGTGCGCTTGAGCACCCGCAACACGCGGCCGCGGGCATTGGTCTCGACTTCTTCATAGCCGACCTGGCCATGCAGGTCGTCTTCGTAGAAACGCTCGATACCGGTCTTGCCGATGTGGTGCGTGCCGCTGTAGTTCACCGGGTCGAGCACTTTCAGCTCTTTCTCGTTGATGCGCCCCACATAGCCCACCGAGTGGGCAAAATGCGCACCCTGCGGGTAGTGCCGGACCAACTGGGCGACCACCTCCACCCCGGGCAGGCGGAACTGGTTGACCGCCACGCGGGCGATCTGCTCCTCATTCAGCTCGAACAGGATCGGCACCGGCTCGAATGGCCGCCGCCCCTGCCGCATGCGTTTTTCGAAGAGCGCGCGGTCGTCTGGCGTGAGCTCCAGCACTTCGACGATATTGTCCAACACTTCCTGCCAGTTACCCGCACGTTCACGGGTCATGGACAGGCTGAAGCTGGGCCGGTTATCGGCGATGATCACCCCGTTGCGGTCGAAGATCAGCCCGCGCGTGGGCGGGATCGGCTGCACATGCACCCGGTTGTTCTCCGACAGCGTCGAGTGATAGTCGTACTGGATGATCTGCAGGTAATACAGCCGCGCAATCAGCACGCAGATAAGCAGCATGATCGCCACAGCGCCGACCACGACGCGGTTACGCACCAGGCGGGCGTCTTTCTCGTGGTCCTTGAGACGGATCGGCTGCGACATCGGACTGCTTACAGGCTCATTTGTGGTAAGGGTGCCCGGACAATACAGTCCAGGCGCGATAGATCTGCTCGCCGATGAGTATCCTTACCAACGGGTGCGGCAAGGTAAGCGGCGACAGCGACCAGCGCTGCTCGGCGCGCGCGCAGACCTCAGGCGCCAGCCCTTCCGGGCCGCCCACCATCAAATTCACCGTGCGCGAGTCCAGGCGCCAGCGGTCCAGCTCGGTCGCCAGCTGCTCGGTACTCCAGGGCTTGCCATGGACCTCGAGGGTGACAATGCGTTCCCCAGGCTGAACTTTGCTCAGCATGGCCTCACCCTCCTGACGAATCAGGCGGGCGACGTCGGCATTCTTGCCACGGGTGTTCAGCGGGATTTCCACCAGCTCAAGCGACAGCTCCTGGGGCAGGCGCTTGGCATATTCATGCCAGCCTTCCTCGACCCACTTGGGCATGCGCGAGCCGACCGCGATCAGGCGCAGACGCACGACGCTTCCTTATTCCCGGTCTTTGAGCTTGTCGGTGAAGTAGTCGCTGGCGTTTTCCGGGCTGTGATGCTTGGCATCGGCGGCACGGCTCTGCTCGGCACCCAGCCACAGGCGTTCCAGGTCGTAGAACTGGCGGGCAGCGGCGGTCATCATGTGCACGATGACGTCGTTCAGGTCCAGCAGCACCCAGTCGCTGTCGCCTTTGCCTTCTTCGCCCAGCGGCTGTGCGCCTTCTTTCTTCACCGCCTCACGGACCTTTTCCAGCATCGCGTTGATCTGGCGGTTCGAGGTACCGGTGGCAATGATCATGTAGTCGGTCAGGCTGTGCTTTTCGCGAACGTCGATGACCTGGATGTCCTGGGCCTTGACGTCTTCCAGAGCGCTGATGGTCAGCTTGACCAGTGCTTCGCCGCTGATGCCATTGGTTTTCTGCTTGCTCATATAAAACTCGTTCAACTCGTTGGATGAGGCGCCCACGGGGCGCCGTCAGTTAGGCACACGATACAGTTCGTGTGCCTCGATGTAGGCCAGTACGGCGTCCGGCACCAGGAACCTCACCGATCTGCCGCTGGCCAGCAGCTGTCGGATCTGTGTAGCCGACACCGCAAGCGGCGTCTGCCAGACGAACGAAATATTCCCCGCCGGGCCGGACATGGCGGTGGGATCGCTCTCGGAGCGCGCAGCCAGCAGGTTGCGCAGCTCGTCAGGGGGTTCTACGTCCGCATCCGGGCGTTGCAGCACCAGGATGTGACAGTGTTGCAGCAGTTCTTCCCATCGATGCCAGCCAGGCAGGCCACAGAAGGCGTCCCAGCCCAACAGCAGATACAGCTGGTCGTTGGCGCCCAGTTCGGCGCGGATCGATTCCAGCGTGTCGATGGTATATGACGGCTTGTCTCGCTCCAGCTCGCGGGCATCCACGCTCAGGCGGTCGACGCCCTGCACCGCCTCGCGCACCATGGCCAGGCGATCCTGTGCCGACACCTGCGGGGTGTCGCGGTGCGGCGGGCGGGCATTGGGCAACAGGCGCAGCTCGTCGAGCGCCATGTACTCGGCCACTTCCAGCGCGCTGCGCAGGTGGCCGATGTGCACGGGGTCGAACGTACCGCCAAGAATGCCGATGCGCCGGACTGCCTGGGCCTTGCTCAACTCAGCAGGACTCCTGGCCACGCAGCTGGCCGTCACCGATCACCACGTACTTCTCGCAGGTCAGGCCTTCGAGGCCAACCGGGCCGCGGGCGTGCAGCTTGTCGGTGGAAATGCCGATTTCCGCACCCAAGCCGTATTCGAAGCCATCGGCAAAGCAGGTCGGGGTATTGAGCATCACCGATGCCGAGTCGACCTCGGCCATGAACTGACGGGCCTGGCCCTGGTGTTCGGTGATGATCGAATCGGTATGGTGCGAGCCATAGTGGTTGATGTGCTCGATGGCCTGGTCCAGGCCGTCGACCACACGAATCGACAGGATGGCGTCGAGGTACTCGGTGTGCCAGTCGTCTTCACTGGCCGGCTTGGCATCGACCAATGCACGGGTACGCTCGCAACCACGCAGTTCCACGCCCTTTTCCTGGAAGCGGCGAGCCATTTCCGGCAGGAAGCCATCGGCGACGCGCTGGTCGACCAGCAGGGTTTCCATGGCGCCGCAAATACCATAGCGGTAGGTCTTGGCGTTGAAAGCCACGCGCCAGGCCTTGTCCAGGTCGGCGTGTTCGGCAACGTAGACATGGCAGATGCCGTCCAGGTGCTTGATCACGGGCACGCGGGCATCGCGGCTGATGCGCTCGATCAGGCCACGGCCACCGCGCGGGACGATGACATCGACGAACTCGGGCATGCTGATCAGCGCGCCTACTGCCTCACGATCGGTGGTCTCGACCACTTGCACGACCGCTGCCGGCAGGCCGGCCTCGGCCAGGCCACGCTGAATGCAGGTGGCGATGGCACGGTTGGAGTGGATGGCCTCGGAGCCGCCACGCAGGATGGTGGCGTTGCCCGACTTCAGGCACAGGCTCGCGGCATCGATGGTCACGTTCGGGCGCGACTCGTAGATAATCCCGATCACCCCCAGTGGCACGCGCATCTTGCCGACCTGGATACCCGACGGGCGATAGCTCATGTCGCGGATGGCGCCGACCGGGTCTGGCAGGCTGGCCACCTGGCGCAGGCCGGTGATCATGCCGTCGATGCGCGCCGGGGTCAGGGCCAGACGGTCGAGCAGTGCTGGCTCCAGGCCATTGGCACGGCCGGCGGCCAAATCCAGTTCGTTGGCTGCGGTAAGCTCGGCACGCGCGGCGTCCAAGGCATTGGCGGCGGCCTGCAGGGCGCGGTTTTTCTGCGCGGTGCTGGCACGCGCGATCACCCGGGAGGCCTGGCGAGCGGCGCGACCCAAACGGGTCATATAGTCAAGAACGGACTCAGTCATGGGTTCGGTGTCTTGGCGAAGGGGAAATCGGCTGATTATAACTGTCGCGCAGGTATACGCCCAGCGGCGGGTGGCGGATGGTAGAAAATGGCCGACGAGAATCTGTAGGAAAGATGTAACGGCACTTATCGAAGTGTCTTGGTTCAGCCTCGATTAAGCCATTCGTTGCTATCATCCGCGCCTTCACCACGACGAATCGCCAGCATGCCAGATACCACCCCCTGCCCTGCCCGCGCTCTGCCCGACAGTTTCTTCGACCGTGACGCCCAGACCCTGGCCAGGGCCCTGCTGGGCAAGGTCATCCGCCATCGCCATGGCGACCTGTGGCTGGCCGCGCGGATCATCGAGACCGAGGCCTATTACCTCAGCGACAAGGGCAGCCACGCGTCGTTGGGCTATACGGAGAAACGCAAGGCGCTGTTCCTCGATGGCGGGCACATCTACATGTACTACGCCCGGGGTGGCGATTCGCTGAACTTCAGCGCCCACGGCCCTGGCAACGCCGTGCTGATCAAATCCGCCTTCCCGTGGGTGGACGCCATCTCCGATGCCAACAGCCTGGCGCAGATGCAGCTGAACAACCCGGACGCCAGCGGCAACCTGCGCCCCGCCGAGCGCCTGTGCGCCGGCCAGACCCTGCTGTGCCGGGCGCTGGGCCTGAAGGTGCCGCAGTGGGATGCCCAGCGCTTCGACCCTGAACGCCTGTACGTCGAAGATTGCGCTATCGACGTGCCACGGATCATCCAGGCTACGCGCCTGGGCATCCCGCATGGCCGCGACGAGCACCTGCCGTACCGTTTCGTCGACGCCGAATACGCCCGCTTTTGTACGCGGAACCCGCTACGCCGGGGCCAAGTCGAAGGGCAAGACTTTTTCATTCTCGAACAAGGAAGCTGAAACATGGGCCAATGGCTCGACAGCCTGACCGGCTGGCTCAGCGCCAACCCGCAGTGGCTTGGTGTGGCGATTTTCCTGGTGGCCTGCATCGAGTGCCTGGCCATTGCCGGCATCATCGTGCCGGGCACGGTGTTGCTGTTCGCCGTGGCGGTGCTGGCCGGCAGCGGTACCTTTTCACTCGGCGAAACCTTGCTGCTGGGGTTCCTTGGTGGCCTGCTCGGCGATGCCCTGTCGTACACGATAGGCAAGTACTTCCACCAGAACATCCGGCGCTTGCCGCTGCTGCGCCACCACCCGGAATGGATAGGCAGCGCTGAAACCTACTTCCAGCGTTACGGCATCGCCAGCCTGCTGGTGGGCCGCTTCATCGGCCCACTGCGGCCGATGCTGCCCATGGTCGCGGGCATGTTCGACATGCCCTTACCGCGCTTCATCGCGGTCAGCCTGCTGGCCGGTGCGGGCTGGTCGGTCGCTTACCTATTGCCCGGCTGGGCCACTGGCGCGGCCATGCGCCTGCCTTTGCCGGAAGGGTTCTGGCTGGACGCAGGCATCATCGCCGGCACCCTTGCGGTGCTGATCGGCTTGAGCCTGAACAGCAGCATCCGTGACCAGCGCCACGGCACGCGGCTGATCGCCGGGCTGAGCTTCCTGGCGTTGGCCGGGGTGTTTCTGGGCTGGCCGTTTCTGCACGAGTTCGATCAGGGCGTGATGACCCTGGTGCAGGAGCATCGCAGCCAGGCCATCGACGGTACCGTGGTGTTGGTGACCCGCCTGGGTGATTTCCGTACCCAATTCTTCCTCGGTGGGTTGCTCACCGGCCTGCTGCTGCTGGCCCGTCAGTGGCGCCATGCGCTGTTCGCCGGGGGTGCGCTGATGGGCACGGCCATCGCCAACGGCTCGCTGAAATGGCTGTTTGCGCGAGCACGGCCGGAGGTGCTGACCGACCCGTTGACCAGCTACAGCATGCCCAGTGGGCACAGTTCGGCGTCGTTTGCGTTCTTTCTGGTGATGGCGGTGCTGGCTGGGCGCGGGCAACCGCCGCGTATGCGCCTGACGTGGATATTGCTGGGGTGCATTCCGGCACTGGCCATTGCCTTGTCGCGGGTTTACCTGGGGGCGCACTGGCCGACCGACATTCTGGCGGGCGCCTTGCTGGCCTGCTGCGTGTGCGCAGTGAGCCTGACGCTGGTGCAGCACCGCCAGCCGCTCAATGCACTGCCGCTGCGGGTGTGGTGGCTGGTGGTGCCGGCGTGTGTAGCGCTACTGGCGTTCTTTGCCATGCATGCGCTGCCACATGCGCTGGAGCGTTACCAGTATTGATGGCGCCTGTACCGGCCCCTTGGCAGGGCAAGCCCACACCAGTGGACTGCCCCCAGGAAGTTGGACACCAATCCAACCGGTGGGAGCGGGCCTGCCCCGCGAAGAGGCCGGTACAAGCAGCACATATCAATCAGGCAAACAATTCGCCTTGAATCCGCTCCAGCAGCTTCTGGATCTCGGCCAGCCGCTCCGACGGCGAATCGAGCGCCAGCAGGTCCAGCTTGTCCTCCTCCATGAAGGGCAGCAGATAGGCCAACTGGTTGGCCAGCGCCTGGCGCCCATCGACATCCCGGGGCATGTCGAGCGCCTCGACCATCGGGTGCTCGCCTAGCGCCACCAGCAAAGCCAGCAGGTCGTCATCCTGGTCGGTCAGCGGGCTATCTGCCTGCTCCGGCAGCCAGTGCACTTCGCCCAGCAGCAGCTGATCCTTCTGCACCTCGGTCTGGCTCAATTCGAAGCGCCGCACACCTTCCACACGGATGCCCAGCAGGCCATTGTCCTGCTGGACAAAATCACGAATCAGCGCCTCGCAGCCGATTGACGCCACCACAGGCGGCGCCTTGCCAACCTGCTCGCCTTCGACAATGCACACCACGCCAAAGCCGGTGCCTTGCTTCATGCAGCGGCTGATCATGTCCAGGTAGCGCGCCTCGAAGATCTGCAAATCCAGCAGGCACCCGGGAAACAGCACGGTATTGAGGGGAAACAGCGGTAGCGTCATCACAACTCCTCAAGCCACCAGGCTGACCGCCAACGGCAGGAACACCGCCGTGGCCACCCCCATCAGGCTCATCGCCAGCGCGGCAAACGCGCCGCACTCGTCACTTTCCTGCAGGGCCACCGAAGTGCCCACGGCATGCGCCGTCACGCCCAACGACATGCCGCGCGCTTCAGGGCTGTGCACACCAAAACGGCTCAACAGCGCCGGCCCGAAAATCGCACCGATCACCCCGGTGATCAGCACGAACACCGCCGCCAGCGCTGCCACACCACCTATCTGCTCGGCCACCAGCATGGCGATCGGTGAGGTCACCGACTTGGGCGCCATGGTCATCAGGATCATGTGTTCGGCGCCAAACCACCAGCCCAACAACAGGCAGCAGAGCGTGGCGAACAGGCCTCCGACTACCAGCGTAGTAAATGTCGGCCAGAACAGCTGACGGATACGCCGCAGGTTGAGGTAGAGCGGCACGGCCAGGGCCACCGTGGCGGGGCCCAGGAGAATGTTCATGATCTCGGTGCTCTTGCGGTACTCACGGTAGTCGATACCACCGAGCAGCAGCACACCTATCACCAGCACCATCGACACCAGCACCGGCTGCAGGAAGATCCAGCGGGTTTTCTCGTAGGCTGCCAGCACCACCTGGTAGGCCCCCAGGGTAATGCCGATGCCAAACAGCGGATGGTGGACCACGGCATCGAGCGCGCCTTGCCAGTCGAGCATCATGACTGCTGCTCCCGCTTGCCCTGGCGGTGCATGAGTTTCTGCATCAGCACACCGACGAACACCAGGGTGAGCAGGCAGGAAATCAGCAGCGCGCCGGCGATGGCCCAGAAGTCTGCGGCGATATCCTTGGCATACACCATCACCCCCACCGCGGGCGGCACCAACAGCAGTGGCAGGTAGCGCAACAGGCTGCTGGCCGCCTCGTTCAGCGGTTTGCCCACTTCACCGCGGGCCATCAGGAAGCACAATAAAAGCAATAGGCCGATGATCGGCCCAGGCAGAATCGGCACACACAGGTGATTGATCGCCGTACCCAGCAGCTGAAACAGTACCAGCCAGGTCAAACCACGCAACAGCATAAGGATCTCCTTCGGGCATGCTGGCCATTATAAGCACGCCTCAGGCTATAAGCGGGTATTCGGCCGAATGCTGGCAACTTGACTGCTGCGGTGCTCCCGTGATGACCTTGCACACTCGTACCAAATGACAACCTTGGAGAGTCGCGATGCCCTATGTACCGGTTACCGAGCTTGCGCAGTACGTTGGAAAGGAACTGGGACGTTCCGACTGGCTGAAGATCGATCAGCAACGCATCAACCTGTTCGCCGAGGCCACCGGCGATTTCCAGTTCATCCATGTCGACCCGGAAAAGGCCGCAAAAACGCCATTTGGCAGCACCATCGCCCATGGTTTCCTGACCTTGTCGCTGATCCCCAAGCTGATGGAAGACATCCTGGTATTGCCCGAAGGCTTGAAGATGGTGGTCAATTACGGGCTGGACAGTGTGCGCTTCATTCAACCAGTGAAGGTCGACAGCAAGGTCCGGCTGAAAGTGGACCTGGGCGAGGTGACCGAGAAGAAGCCTGGGCAGTGGCTGTTGAAGGCTACCGTGACCCTGGAGATCGAGGGCGAGGAAAAACCTGCCTACATCGCCGAACCGCTTTCGCTCTGCTTCGTCTGATTGTGTTCGGGGCCGCCGCGCGGCCCCCTGCCATGGCTGTCTCATCGGCCCCATTGTGCGGCATACTCGGCAGACTTATTGCCCGGATTCCGCCATGCGTCCTCTGCTGCCCCTCGCCCTGACCCTGATGCTCGCCGCCTGTGGCGATGGCGAAGCACTGTCGCCACCGGACGCGCGCCTGCCCGACGGCGGCCGTTACCGGGGCCAGGTGGTCGATGGCCTGCTGCAGGGCGAGGGACGCATCGATTACCCCAACGGCAGCTGGTACGCCGGCGGCTTCAAGGACGGCCAGTGGCACGGCCAGGGCGAGTGGCACGGCAGCAACGGCGAGGTCTATCGCGGCCAGTTCGCCGCCGGCCTGTTCCAGGGCCTGGGCGACCTGACCACCCCCGGCAGCCATTATGCCGGCACCTTCAGCCACGGCCGCCGCGACGGCGAAGGCACGCTCAAGCAAGCCGACCAGACCTATCGCGGCCAGTTCAAGGACGACCAGTACGAAGGCGCGGGCGAGCTGGAGCTGGCTGACGGCAGCCGTTACCAAGGCCTGTTCGCCAAGGGCAAACCCAACGGTGCCGGCGTGCGCAGCGATGCCAGCGGCAACCAGTTCAGCGGCCGCTTCATCGACGGCCTGCTGCAGGGCAGCGGCACCTACGACAGCGTCGATGGCGAGCAGTACATCGGCGAATTCAAGGACAACCACCTGGAAGGCCGTGGCCGCTACGAAAACGCCGACGGCGATGTGTGGATCGGTGAATTCAAGGACGGCTCGCTGCTCGGCGAAGGCGAGCTGCTGGGCAGCGACGGCAGCCATTACAAGGGCCACTTCGTCGACTGGCGCCTGTCTGGTCAGGGCAGCCTGCAACTGCCCGATGGCAGCAAGTACGTCGGCGGTTTCGAAAACGATGCGTACCATGGCCAGGGCACGCTGACCTTGGCCAGTGGCAAGGTCGAAAGCGGTTTCTGGGTCAACGGCATGCGTGTGCGCGACCACAAGGGGACGCTGCTGCCCGACCCACTGGAGCTGGCCCTGCTCAACCAGGGCAGGCTGCTGGAGGAGACGCTGGCCCGCGTGCCACGCTCTGCACCGCCCATTCAACTGTACAGCCTGGTGGTGGCCGGGGACGGCCAGCAAAGCGTGTTCCTGCGCGAAGCCGACTATGTCAGCAACATGCTCAAGGTGCGCTTCGGCGCACGCGGCCAGGTCACCCTGGTCAACCACCGCGACCAGATGACCACCCGGCCCATGGCCACTCGCGAAAGCCTCACCCGCGCCGCGCGCACCCTGGCCGAGCGCAGCGGCCCGGAAGACCTGGTGTTCATCTACCTGACCAGCCACGGCAGCCAGGACCACCAACTGGTGTTCGACCAGCCGCGCCTGCAGCTGGCCGACCTCTCCGCCGACGAGTTGGCCAGCGCACTGGCGCCACTCAAGAATCGCGACAAGGTCATTGTCATCTCCGCCTGCTATTCCGGTGGCTACATCGCCCCGCTGAAGGACGAGCGCACCGTGATCATGACTGCCGCGCGCGCTGACCGAGTCTCCTTCGGCTGCTCGGAAGAGGCCGATTTCACCTACTTTGGCGAGGCCCTGTTCGCCCAGGCCCTGAACCAGACCGATGACCTGAAACAGGCGTTTGAACTGGCGAGCGCGAGCGTTGCCGAACGGGAAGGAAGAGAAGGTTTCGAAGCCTCCGAGCCACAACTGTGGGCACCGCCCGCGGTACTGGCACACTGGCAGCGCCTGCGCCAGCAGCAGGCCGAGGAAGCCTTACGGAATGCCGCACAGGCGACCGCGGGTGAACAGGAAAAAACGCCCGCCAGCCACTAAGCTTGTGTGTAACACAGGAGAGACATCATGTACTTGACGCCTCAGCATGTCCTGCTTGCCGGAGCCACGGGCCTGACGGGTGAACACCTGCTGGACCGCCTGCTCAACGAGCCCACCATCAGCCGTGTACTGGCGCCGACTCGTCGGCCGCTGGCCGAACATCCGCACCTGGAAAACCCGGTCGGCGACCCTGCTGTATTCCTTGCGCAACTGGCCGGGCGGGTCGATATCGCCTACTGCTGCCTCGGTACCACCTTGAAGCAGGCCGGCTCCGAACAGGCATTTCGCGCCGTCGACCTGGACATGGTGGTGGCCTTCAGCAAGCGCGCCCGGGAGATGGGTGCGCGCCACCTGCTGGTGGTGAGTGCAATCGGTGCCGACCCCAAATCGACGATCTTCTACAACCGGGTCAAGGGCGAGATGGAAGAAGCGCTGAAGGCGCAGGACTGGCCGCAGCTGACCATCGCAAGGCCTTCACTGTTGATCGGTGAGCGCATTCAACCGCGACTGGGTGAGCGGCTGGCTTCGCCGTTTGCCCGGCTGATGCCGGGCAAGTACCGCGGCATCGAGGCGTGCACGCTGGCACGGGCGCTGTGGCGGCTGGCGCTGGAGGAAGAGGACGGGATTCGGGTGGTCGAGTCGGACGAGCTGCGTAGACTAGGCAAGAAGTGAAGGCCCTTTCGCGGGACAAGCCCGCGAAGAGGCCCTTACAACCCGCCGGTGGCCTGAAAGCCAACCCCGGCTGCGGTCAACAACGACAGCGGCAGGAACAAGGTATCGAGCAGCATGCTCCCCGGCAGGTCCAAGCGCGGGTACGCCGGCGCATCAGCACCGAAATGGTCCTTCGGGCAACACCCGCCATTGATCACATATAAATCCAGCCGGGTGCCGGCATACACCACTGGCGCGCCTGGCTTGTTGGCATCCAGCGTGCGCACCGTGGCACAGCCGCTGAGCGTCAGCACCGCCAGCAAGCTGACCAGACTGCGCTTCAATCATCCCCCCCTTGATGATGCTCGCCCCAACGCGGCAGCATGTCTTGCGGGATGTTCAGCAGATTGAGAATGCGTGCCACGACGAAATCGACCAGGTCGTCGATGGTCTGAGGCTGGTGATAGAAGCCGGGCGCCGCCGGCAGCATCACCGCGCCCATCTGCGAGAGCTTGAGCATGTTCTCCAGGTGAATGGTCGACAGCGGAGCCTCGCGCGGCACCAGGATCAGCTGGCGACGCTCCTTGAGGGTGACGTCGGCCGCACGCTCGATCAGGTTGTTGCAGGCACCGCTGGCAATGGCCGACAAAGTGCCCGTGGAACAGGGCACCACCACCATTGCCGCCGGGGCGCCGGAACCCGAGGCCACCGGCGACATCCAGTCCTCTTTGCCGTACACGCGGATCTGCCCGTCGGCAGCACCGGTGTACTCGGTCAGAAACGCCTGCATCGCCTGCGGCTTGGCCGGCAGCACCACGTCGGTCTCGGTCGCCATCACCAGCTGCGCGGCCTTGGAGATGAGAAAGTGCACCTCGCGGTCTTCGCGCACCAGGCAGTCGAGTAACCGCAGGCCATACTGCGCGCCGGAGGCGCCGGTCATGGCCAGGGTAATGCGTTCCGGCCCGCTCACTTCAAGGCCTCGGCCAGCTTGCCGTGCAGGCCGCCGAAGCCGCCGTTGCTCATGATCACGACGTGGGTGCCGGGCCGCGCCTGGCCCTTGACCCGCTCGATGATCGCCTCAAGGCTGTCGGCGACCACGCTCGGCACCTTGCACTGGGCGGCGGTGGCGGCCAGGTCCCAGCCCAGGTTGGCCGGTGCGTACCAGATCACCTGGTCGGCGTCGTTGACGCTTTCCGGCAGGCCATCCCGGTGCGCGCCTAGCTTCATGGAGTTGGAGCGCGGCTCGATGATGGCGATCACCGGCGCCTCGCCCACCCGCTTGCGCAGGCCATCGAGGGTGGTGGCGATTGCGGTCGGGTGGTGCGCGAAGTCATCGTAGAGGGTCACGCCCTGCACTTCGGCGACCAATTCCATCCGTCGCTTGACGCTCTTGAAGGCGCTCAGGCCTTCGACAGCCATGGCCGGCACCACGCCCACATGGCGGGCAGCAGCCAAGGTGGCCAGGGCGTTGGCAACGTTGTGCTGACCGGTCAGGGCCCAGTCCACCACACCTTGCACTTCACCCTCGAACAACACTTCGAAGCGCGAGCCATCGGGGCTGAGCAGGCGTGCCTGCCACTGGCCGCCCACACCGGTGGTCTGTACCGGCGTCCAGCAACCCATGCCGATCACCCGCTCCAGCGCCAGTTCGGTGGTCGGGTGGATCACCAGGCCTTCGCTCGGGATGGTGCGCACCAGGTGGTGGAACTGCCGCTCGATGGACGCCAGATCCGGGAAGATGTCCGCATGATCGAACTCAAGGTTGTTGAGGATGGCGGTGCGCGGGTGGTAGTGCACGAATTTTGAGCGCTTGTCGAAGAAGGCGCTGTCGTATTCGTCGGCCTCGACCACGAAGAATGGCGTACCGCCCAGGCGCGCCGACACCGAGAAGTTCTGCGGCACGCCACCGATCAGGAAGCCCGGGCTCATGCCCGCGTGCTCCAGCACCCAGGCCAGCATGCTGCTGGTGGTGGTCTTGCCGTGGGTGCCGGCTACGGCCAGTACCCACCGGCCTTGCAGCACGTGGTCGGCCAGCCACTGTGGGCCGGACACATACGGCAGGCCCTTGTTCAGCACATATTCCACCGCCGGGTTCCCCCGCGACATGGCGTTGCCGATCACCACCAGGTCGGGTGCCGGGTCCAGCTGGGCCGGGTCGTAGCCTTGGGTCAGCTCGATGCCCTGGGCTTCGAGCTGGGTGCTCATCGGCGGGTAGACGTTGGCGTCCGAGCCGGTGACACGGTGGCCGAGCTCTTTGGCCAGCACCGCCAGCGAGCCCATGAAAGTGCCGCAAATACCGAGAATATGAATATGCATGATCGACCTCGCAAAACGTCGAGGCAGGGTAGCCCAAGGCTCGGGAAATCGCACCCGCTGTTTCGCTCAGACGCCCCTGGCGATGCCGTGTTTGCGCAGTTTTCGATACAAGGTATTGCGGCTGATGCCCAAGCGCTCGGCGACCCGGGTCAGGTGCCAGCGGTTTGCCTCCAGTACGGACAACAGGGCTTGGCCCTCCGCCTCCTCTAAGACTGCCGACCTCGTCGCGGGTGAGCCGGCATCCAGGTTTCTGTGGGGGCGGGCTTGCCCGCCAACGAGCGCTAAGCCCTCGCCCTGTAGCGCCTGGCCGGACGCCTTCGCGGGCACGCCCGCTCCCACAGCATTGACAGCGTTGCGCACGATTGCGGGTAGATCTGCAAACGTGACACGACAACCCTCACACAGCGCCACCAGCGTACGCAGCACATTGCGCAGCTGCCGCACATTGCCCGGCCAGGCAAAATCCAGCAGCGCCTGGCGCGCACGCGGTTCCAGTTCGATCACCTGGCCCTGCGCCTCCTGGCGCAGCACGAAGTCCAGCAACTGCGCCTTGTCACTGCGCTCCCGCACCGCCGGCAAGGCGATCTCCAGGCCATTGAGCCGGTAATACAAATCCTCGCGGAAACCGCCCTGCTCTACCCGCTCCAGCAAATCCCGGTGGGTAGCACTGACGATGCGCACATCCACCGCCTGTGGCTCACCGCCAATCGGCACCACCTGGCGCTCTTCCAGCACCCGCAGCAGGCGGGTCTGCAGCGCCAGCGGCATGTCGCCGATCTCGTCCAGCAACAGTGTGCCGCCATCGGCCTGCAGCAGCTTGCCGCGCATGCCTTCCTTGCGCGCGCCGGTAAAGCTGCCGCCGCGGTAACCGAACAGCTCGCTCTCGATCAGGCTTTCGGGGATCGACGCGCAGTTGACCGCCACGAACGGCTTGCCGCGTCGCTGGCTGGCCTGGTGCACCGCCTGGGCGAAGGCTTCCTTGCCGCAGCCGGTCTCGCCACTGAGCAGCAGCGGCACATCACGCTCGAACACCCGTACGGCGCGGTTGAAGTCGCTTTGCAGCGCCGGGTCCAACAGGCAAATGCTGGGCGCCGCCGCTTGCCTGGCCTGCGGCAAACTGGCCGGCACTGCCCACACCGGCGCCCTCGCCTGCCCCCGCAGGCTGGCGAACACCTGGCGGCCATCACGGGTATACAACGGCCATGCCGGGCTGCCGTTGGGCATGGCGCGGCTGAACAGTTCGTCATGGTTGCAGGCGAAGAACATCTCCAGCGGCTTGCCCAACACGCCGCCACGGATCGCCCCCAGCAAGTTGAGGGCACTCTGGTTGGCGGCGCAAATCCGGCCATCGCCATCGAAGGCCAGCAACCCTTCGCTGAACAACCCCACCGATTCGGCCTGGATATGGAAGCGCAACAGCCATTGCTGTTCGAAGTGGCGCAAGAAATAACAGCTCTCGATCATCTTGGCCGACAGGTTGACCAACGCCATGGTGTGAAATTGGCTCTGGCGCGACACATCCGGCCGCGCCGAGGACACGTCGAGCACTGCCAGCAGTTCGCCATGCGGGTCGAACACCGGGCTGGCCGAGCACGTCAGCCCGGTATGGCGACCGCGAAAATGTTCGTTCTGGTGGATGGTCAGGGCCTGGCGTTCGACCAGGCAGGTGCCGATGCCGTTGGTGCCCTCGCGGGCCTCACTCCAGTCCGCGCCCAACCACAGCCCGGCGCGTTCGAAAATGCGCCGCTCGCTGGGCGCGGTTACGCAGTTGAGGATCACCCCGCGCGCATCAGTCAGCAGCACGGCATGGCCGGCACCGGAAAGCTGCTGATGCAGGCTGTTCATTTCGTTGTCGGCGATTTTCAGCACCTGGCGAAGACGCTCGCGGCTTTCCAGCAGGCGGCCATGTTCAAGCACCACCGGCGCTGCGGCCACCGACGGGTCGAGGTGATAGTCCTCCAGGCATCGCAGCCAGGAGCGGGCAATGGACGGGTCGCTGCCGGCTTCGCCGTGGGCCACGTCATGCACCTGCCGGGCATGGCGGCTGAGGTCGTTGCTCTGCATGGGTTGTTGTTCTCCGCAGATGGAACGTCTTGCCAGCATCCTCCTCCCGCCCAGGCTTTGCAATGCACCGTCATGCAACGTGTCGCAAACGGTACAAAGTGTCACCCAAGGCGTACCGTCACTGGCACAGCACTGCATCCAAGCCACCCAAAAACCATTCTAACCCGTTGATTTATATAGGCCACACCACGCTGGCCCGCCCCTTGCTCTACGCTTCTCAACTCCTCAACAAACACAATTAACCAGGAGACACACCATGCGTTATGCACATCCCGGTACCGAGGGCGCGAAGGTTTCCTTCAAGAGCCGCTACGGCAACTACATCGGTGGTGAGTTCGTAGCTCCGGTCAAGGGGCAGTACTTCGAAAATACCTCCCCGGTGAATGGCAAACTGATCGCAGAATTCCCCCGTTCCACTGCCGAAGACATCGACAAGGCGCTCGACGCCGCCCACGCCGCCGCCGACGCCTGGGGCCGCACGTCAGTGCAGGACCGCTCCAACGTGCTGCTGAAGATTGCCGACCGTATCGAGCAGAACCTTGAAGTCCTGGCCATCACCGAAACCTGGGACAACGGCAAGCCGGTGCGTGAAACCCTCAACGCCGACATCCCGCTGGCAGTCGACCACTTCCGCTACTTCGCAGGCTGCATCCGCGCCCAGGAAGGCGGCGCCGCGGAAATCAACGAAGGCACCGTCGCTTATCACATCCATGAGCCATTGGGCGTGGTCGGGCAGATCATCCCGTGGAACTTCCCGATCTTGATGGCCGCGTGGAAGCTCGCCCCGGCCCTGGCCGCCGGCAACTGCGTAGTGCTCAAGCCGGCCGAGCAAACGCCGCTGGGCATCAGCGTGCTGGTCGAATTGATCGGCGACTTGCTGCCGCCAGGCGTGCTTAACGTGGTGCAAGGCTATGGCCGCGAGGCCGGTGAAGCGCTGGCCACCAGCAAGCGCATCGCCAAGATCGCCTTCACCGGTTCCACCCCGGTCGGCTCGCACATCATGAAATGCGCCGCCGAGAACATCATCCCATCCACCGTCGAACTGGGCGGCAAGTCGCCGAACGTGTACTTCGAAGACATCATGCAGGCCGAGCCGAGCTTCATCGAGAAGGCCGCCGAAGGCATGGTGCTGGCGTTCTTCAACCAGGGCGAAGTGTGCACCTGCCCGTCGCGGGCGTTGGTGCAAGAGTCGATCTACCCGCAGTTCATGGAAGTGGTGATGAAGAAGGTGCTGCAGATCAAGCGAGGCGACCCGCTCGACACCGACACCATGGTCGGCGCCCAGGCCTCGCAGCAGCAGTTCGAGAAAATCCTCTCGTACCTGCAGATTGCCCAGGACGAAGGCGCCGAACTGCTGACCGGCGGCAAGGTCGAGAAGCTGGAAGGGTCGCTGGCCACCGGTTACTACATCCAGCCCACGCTGCTCAAGGGCAACAACAAGATGCGCGTGTTCCAGGAAGAAATCTTCGGCCCGGTGGTCAGCGTGACCACCTTCAAGGACGAAGCCGAAGCCCTGGCCATTGCCAACGACACCGAGTTCGGCCTCGGCGCCGGCGTGTGGACCCGCGACATCAACCGCGCCTACCGCATGGGGCGCGGCATCAAGGCAGGCCGCGTGTGGACCAACTGCTACCACCTGTACCCGGCGCACGCCGCGTTCGGCGGGTACAAGAAGTCCGGCGTTGGCCGTGAAACCCACAAGATGATGCTCGACCATTACCAGCAGACCAAGAACCTGCTGGTGAGCTACGACATCAACCCACTGGGCTTCTTCTAAGCCCATCAGCAGAGCGGTTCGCGCGCACGAACCGCTCTGGCTCGCTTCCTGCAGTACCCATCACCATCGGCCGGAAGCCTTCCGGCCACCAAGAAAAAGAACAGGTGAATCTATGCCAAGCGATCAATCCGCCGGCACGCCGGCAGGTGCTTCCGTCGACTTTGAAAAGGTCGGCTCGGACTATTTCCAGCAACGTGAACTGAAAAAAGGAGCCGCCGGCTGGGTGCTGCTGGTGGGCCTCGGTGTGGCCTACGTGATTTCCGGCGACTACGCTGGCTGGAACTTCGGGCTGGCCCAGGGCGGCTGGGGCGGGATGTTCCTCGCCACCTTGCTGATGGCCACCATGTACCTGTGCATGTGCTTTTCGCTGGCCGAGCTGTCCTCGATGATCCCTACAGCTGGCGGCGGCTATGGCTTCGCCCGCAGCGCCTTCGGCCCCTGGGGCGGCTTCCTCACCGGCACGGCGATCCTCATCGAATACGCCATCGCCCCGGCGGCCATCGCGGTGTTCATCGGCGCCTATTGCCAGTCGTTGTTCGGCATTGGCGGCTGGATGATCTACCTGGCGTTCTACATCGTCTTCATCGGCATCCACATCTTCGGTGTCGGTGAAGCGCTGAAGCTGATGTTCATCATCACCGCCATCGCCGCCATCGCCCTGGCGGTGTTTCTGGTGAGCATGGTGCCCCATTTTGATGCAGCGAACCTGTTCGACATCGCCCAGACCGACGCGGTTGGCGCCAGCAGCTTCCTGCCGTTCGGCTACGTAGGCGTGTGGGCGGCCATCCCCTACGCGATCTGGTTCTTCCTGGCCGTCGAAGGCGTGCCACTGGCGGCCGAAGAAACCAAGAACCCGAAACGCGACCTGCCCCGCGGCCTGATCGGTGCCATGCTGGTGCTGCTGGCCTTTGCCTTGCTGATTCTGGTGGTCGGCCCCGGCGGCGCTGGCTCGGAAGCCCTCAAAGCCTCCGGCAACCCGCTGGTCGAGGCGCTGTCCAAGGCATACGGCGGCTCGACCTGGATGGGCGGTTTCGTCAACCTGGTTGGCCTGGCTGGCCTGATCGCCAGCTTTTTCTCGATCATCTATGCCTATTCTCGGCAGATCTTCGCGCTTTCCCGCGCTGGCTACCTGCCGCGCAAGCTCTCTGAAACCAACAAGAGCAAGGCCCCGGTGCTAGCCCTGATCATTCCCGGCATCATCGGCTTCGCCCTGTCACTGACTGGCCAGGGCGACCTGCTGATCCTGGTCGCGGTGTTCGGTGCGACGTTGTCGTACGTGCTGATGATGGCTGCGCACATCACCCTGCGCATCCGCCGGCCAAAAATGGAACGCCCTTACCGCACACCTGGCGGCATCTTCACCTCGGGCCTGGCCCTGGTACTGGCCTGCATCGCCGTGGTCGCAGGCTTTTTGGTCGACCCGCGGGTGGTGATTGGCGCCGCCGTGATCTATGCCGTATTAATTGCCTACTTTGCGTTCTACAGCCGCCACCATTTGGTGGCGGGCACACCGGAAGAGGAATTCGCCGCGATCCAGAAGGCCGAAGAGGCCTTGCACTGATTGCCGACACCCGCCGCGGGCTGGCCCCGCGGCGCTCTGGAGATTCTGTATGGCAAGTTTCGTACACACGGTAGGCCACCTGGTCTACCGCTTCGACAGCCTCAAGGACGTGATGGCCAAGGCCAGCCCTGCACGCTCGGGGGATTACCTGGCCGGCGTGGCTGCCGCCAACGACGGCGAACGCGTCGCCGCACAAATGGCCTTGGCCAATATCCCGCTCAGCCACTTTCTCACCGAAGCGCTGATCCCGTACGAGCAGGATGAAGTCACCCGGCTGATCATCGACACCCACGACGCCCAGGCCTTTGCCCCGGTCAGCCACCTGACCGTGGGTGGCCTGCGTGACTGGCTGCTCAGCGACGACGCCAACGAGGACAGCCTGCGCGCCCTGGCCCCGGGCCTGACCCCGGAAATGGCCGCCGCCGTGTCGAAGATCATGCGCGTGCAGGACCTGGTGCTGGTGGCGCAGAAGATCCGCGTGGTCACCCGTTTTCGCGGCACCATGGGTTTACGGGGGCGCCTGTCGACCCGCCTGCAGCCCAATCACCCCACCGACGAGCCGGCCGGGATCGCCGCCAGCATCCTCGACGGCCTGCTGTACGGCAACGGCGACGCCATGATCGGCATCAACCCGGCCACCGACAGCATCGCCTCGATCTGCGCCCTGCTGGAAATGCTCGACGCCATCATTCAGCGCTACGACATCCCCACCCAGGCCTGCGTGCTGACCCATGTCACCACCTCGATCGAAGCGATCAACCGCGGCGTGCCGCTGGACCTGGTGTTCCAGTCGATTGCCGGCACCGAAGCGGCCAACGCCGGTTTTGGTATCAACCTCAATGTGCTGCAGGAAGGCTACGAGGCCGGCCTCTCGCTCAAGCGCGGCACCCTCGGGCAAAACCTGATGTATTTCGAAACCGGCCAGGGCAGCGCCTTGTCGGCCAACGCCCACCATGGCGTCGACCAGCAAACTTGCGAAACCCGCGCCTACGCCGTGGCCCGGCATTTCAAACCGTTTCTGGTCAACACCGTGGTCGGTTTCATCGGCCCCGAGTACCTGTACAACGGCAAGCAGATCATCCGCGCCGGCCTTGAAGACCATTTCTGCGGCAAGCTGCTCGGCGTGCCGATGGGTTGCGACATCTGCTACACCAACCACGCCGAGGCCGACCAGGACGACATGGACACCCTGCTGACGCTGCTGGGCGTGGCCGGGATCAACTTCATCATGGGCATCCCCGGCTCCGACGACATCATGCTCAACTACCAGACCACCTCATTCCACGACGCGCTGTATGCGCGCCAGACCCTGGGCCTGAAGCCCGGGCCAGAGTTCGAGGCCTGGCTGCAGCGCACCGGCATCTTCACCCAGGCCGATGGCCGCGTACGCTTCGGCGACAACCTGCCGCCGGCGTTCCGCCAGGCGTTGGCACAGCTGGCATAGAGGTGATCATGGACCATCGCACCCCCACCCCCGAAAACCCCTGGCTGGCCTTGCGCAACCTGACCCCGGCACGCATCGCACTGGGCCGCAGCGGCATCAGCCTGCCGACCGGCGCGCAGCTGGACTTCCAGTTCGCCCACGCCCAGGCCCGTGATGCCGTGCATCTGGCCTTCGATCACCACACCCTGGCGGAGCAGCTCAAGGACCGCGGGCGCGACAGCCTGGTGCTGCACAGCGCCGCGAGCGACCGCCACCAGTACCTACAGCGCCCCGATCTGGGCCGACGCCTGAGTGATGACTCGGCCGAACAGCTGCGCCAGCACGTCCAGGCCAACCCCGGCGGCGTCGACCTGGCCATTGTGGTCGCCGACGGCCTCTCCGCCCTGGCCGTGCATCGCCATACCCTGCCGTTCCTGGCCCGTTTCGAGGAACAGGCCGCTGCCGATGGCTGGACTAGCGCCCCCGTGGTGCTGGTGGAGCAAGGCCGCGTGGCTGTGGCGGATGAAGTCGGCCAACTGCTCGGCGCACGCATGACCGTCATGCTGATTGGCGAGCGTCCCGGCCTGAGCTCACCTGACAGCTTGGGCCTGTACTTCACCTATGCGCCGAAGGTCGGCCTGACCGACGCCTACCGCAACTGCATCTCCAACGTTCGCCTGGAGGGCTTGAGCTACGGCATGGCGGCCCATCGCCTGCTGTACCTGATGCGTGAGGCCTGCCGTCGACAGTTGTCGGGCGTAAACCTGAAGGATGAAGCGCAGGTCCATACCCTCGAAAGTGATAACCCCCCCGCTCAGAAGGGCAACTTCCTGCTCGGCGAAGGGTAAACAACCTGTCATGGAAGGCGGATTGCGCTCCTGGCCTGCATTGGGGCAGCATGCGTTTGAAAGCTGCTGGCATTCCGCTGTTTCCCCAAATGGACTCTGAGGGCCGCACATGCGCATCATCAAGGCAACCCTGGAACACCTCGACCTGCTCACTCCGCTGTTCGTCCGATACCGTGAGTTCTATGGGCAGCTGCCCTATCCGGACAGCTCGCGCAAATTCCTCGAAACACGTCTCAAGCGTGACGAATCGGTCATCTACCTGGCCTTGCCGGATGACGACGACACCAAGCTGCTGGGCTTCTGCCAGCTGTACCCGAGCTTCTCATCGCTGTCGCTGAAGCGGGTGTGGATTCTCAACGATATCTACGTGGCCGAAGATTCGCGGCGCATGCTGGTCGCGGACCACCTGATGCGCGAGGCCAAGAAGATGGCCAAGGACACCCAGGCGGTGCGCATGCGGGTATCGACCAGCGCCGACAATGAGGCAGCGCGCAAGACGTATGAGTCCATCGGCTTTCGCAAGGATACCGAGTTCGAGAACTACATCCTGCCGATCAGCCAGGACTGATCAGTACTGGCCCATCCTCGGCTTGCCGGCGATGGGCCAGTAACCCCCCGCTACAAACTCCCCGGGCATGATTCCTACATAGCCGTATAATGCTCCCTCCTGACATGTGTGAAAATTTACCCTCCCGCAAGTCCGCGCGCCCGTAGCTGCGGGTCAAGAACACAGGTGCTGTACATGGATTTCAACCCGCTGGACCTTATCCTGCATCTCGATGCCTACCTCGACCTGCTGGTCACCAACTACGGCCCGTGGATCTACGCCATCCTGTTCACCGTGATTTTCTGCGAAACGGGCCTGGTGGTCATGCCGTTCCTGCCGGGCGATTCGCTGCTATTCATCGCTGGTGCCGTGGCCGCCGGTGGTGGCATGGACCCGGTGCTGCTGGCAGGCCTGCTGATGGCTGCGGCAATCCTGGGCGACAGCACCAACTACGTGATTGGGCGAACGGCGGGCGAACGGTTGTTCAACAACCCCAATTCGAAAATCTTCCGTCGCGACTACCTGCAGCGCACCCACGAATTCTATGAGCGCCACGGCGGCAAGACCGTGACCCTGGCGCGCTTCCTGCCGATCCTGCGCACCTTTGCACCGTTCGTCGCGGGTATCGCCCACATGCATTACCCGCGCTTCCTGGGCTTCAGCGTGGCAGGTTCGCTGCTGTGGGTCGGCGGCCTGGTGACCCTCGGCTACTTCTTCGGCAACGTGCCATTCATCAAGCAGCACCTGTCGTTGATGGTGGTCGGCATCATCTTCCTGTCGCTGGTACCGATGGTGCTTGGCCTGCTGCGCGGGCGCCTGGGCCGCACAGCCAAGGCACACTGACAGCCAGCATGTGGTCTTTCAGCGCCTGGCGGCGCAAGCGCACCCTGGCGCGCTACCCGGTCGACCCGCAGCAATGGCAGGCGGTCCGCGAACGCCTGCCGATGCTCGACGGCATCAGCGACGACGAGGACCGCTGGCTGCGCGACGCCTGCATCCTGTTCCTGCTCGACAAACACCTGACCACCCTGCCTGGGGTCGTGCTGGATGATGAGCAGCGCCTGTTCCTCGCCGCCCAGGCCCAGCTGCCGCTGCTGCACCTGGGCGAGCTCAACTGGTACCAGGGCTTCCACGAGATCATCCTCTACCCCGACGACTTCAAGAGCCCCCAGCGCCACCGTGACGCCAGTGGTGTGGAGCATGTGTGGGATGCCGAACACAGCGGTGAGGCGTGGCAGCAAGGCCCGGTGATCATGGCCTGGGCCGGGGTGCTGGCCAGCGGCGGCTGGGAGGCCTACAACCTGGTGATCCACGAACTGGCGCACAAGCTCGACATGCTCAATGGCGATGCCAATGGCTTGCCGCCGCTGCACAGCGGCATGCACGTGCAAGCCTGGGCCACGGCCATGCAGCAGGCCTATGACGACCTCAACCGCCAGCTCGACGCCAACCCCGACGCCGAGACGGCCATCGACCCTTACGCGGCCGAAAACCCGGCAGAATTCTTCGCCGTCAGCAGCGAGTACTTTTTCAGCGCCCCCGACCTGCTGCAGCAGGCTTATCCACAGGTGTACCAGCAGCTGTCGCTGTTCTACCGCCAGGACCCGCTCGCACGCCTGTCACGGCTGCAGGCCGAACACCCGGACTACCGCGAAAGCCACGCCTGATGCGCCCGCGCATCAGGTGGGGCGTGGCATGCACGGGCAGAATGTGCCTATAATCGCCGCCACTTTTTGACCAAACACGGGGGCACTGCCCAATGAGCTACAGCAAGATTCCAGCTGGCAAAGACCTGCCAAACGACATCTACGTCGCCATCGAGATCCCGGCCAACCACGCGCCGATCAAGTACGAAATCGACAAGGACAGCGACACCCTGTTCGTCGACCGTTTCATGGCTACCCCGATGTTCTACCCGGCCAACTACGGTTTCATCCCGAACACCCTGGCCGATGACGGTGATCCGCTGGACGTGCTGGTCGTCACCCCGTACCCGGTCGCCCCAGGCTCGGTCATCCGCGCCCGCCCGGTCGGCATCCTGAACATGACCGACGACGGCGGCGGCGACGCCAAGGTCATCGCGGTTCCGCACGACAAGCTGTCGCAGCTGTACGTTGACGTGAAGGAATACACCGACCTGCCAGCCCTGCTGATCCAGCAGATCGAGCACTTCTTCGCGAACTACAAAGACCTCGAGAAGGGCAAGTGGGTCAAGATCGAAGGCTGGGACGGCGCCGACGCTGCCCGCGCCGCGATCACCAAATCGGTCGCTGCCTACAAGGGCTGATACCGGTTGCACAAAGCCCCGCCTCGGCGGGGCTTTTTTGTGGGCGCGCCGCAAGCAGTAAGAATTCCTACACTGTCCTAATCCTGCGCCCTACAACCAAGCCGTTTTCACACACATTGCGTCAACACCCGGTTCATATCCCGGCTGGCACACCGCCGCTACACTCGGCCGCATGAACACATCCGGTGACCGCCTCAAGGCCCTCCTCCACGAATGTGGCCTGACCCCTTCCGACTTCGCCGCCCAGCGCCGTGTCACGCCCCAGCACGTCAACAACTGGTTCAAGCGCGGCATCCCCCTGGCGCGCCTCGACGAACTGGCCGACCTGTTCTGCGTGCACCGTCGCTGGCTACGCAGTGGCGAAGGCCCCAAGCATCCCAGTTCGATCCTGCGCCACTTCGCTGTACAGCCAACGCCGAATGATTCGCCGACATCGCTGTCGACCCCCGCTACTCAGCTTCTGCAGGTGCCTTATCACGAAGTGCGTCACGGCCAGCTCGTCGCGCTCGACGACCATTGCCTGCAGCTCCCTGCAAAAGCGCTGCAGGCACTGGGCATTGCGCCCGCCAACGCGGTCTGCGTGGCCATGCCCACCCGCAACATGGCGCCGTGGATGCCGCGTGACGCAGTCCTGGCCATCGACCTCAGCCAGACCCAGGTCATCGACGGGGAAACGTATGCCTTGCTGCACAATGGCACCCTCAGGGTGAATTGCCTGAGCCTTGGCCACAACGACACCCTGTGCCTGCACAACCATGACCGGCACAGCTACACCGTGGAACGCTTCACCGCCGCCCAGCGCCAGGCCCAGCGGCTGCAGATCCTCGGTTGGGTGTTCCACTGGTCGCATTTCCGCCAGCAACGCCTCGACTGAAACACTCTGTGCCATTTTTTGCTGGGCATCCTGTGCAGGCCCTTGTATGCTACGCGGCACATTCAGCCCCGACCGGCGCAAGCCGCGTTCCAGAGGGCTCGGCAGCGTTCCACACGAGCGTTCGCCATCTCTTTCAGGCCCTTGCTGGCCACACAGTTAAGGCGGTTGCGGCTTACCATAAATTAGCCGGAACCGTCCCCGAGAAGCCGGCCACAAGCCGGCTTTTTAATGCCTGCCTGGTACGCCATTTTCAGCGCCCATGAAATCGGAGCGCCGCCCGCGCGATGCATCGCGGGCGACGCTCGATCTGCGTACTGCCAGAAAACCCGAGCCCTAGCCAGGGCTAGAAGTCATACCGCGCCCCCACCATCATGCTCCGCGACGGCCCATAGAAGTTGAACGTCGAGGTCGACCCCACCCGCGACAGGTAGTCCCGGTCGAACAGGTTGTTGACGTTCAAGGTTGCCGTCAGCTTCGAGGTCACCGGGTACGAGAGCATCGCATCCACCGTGGCATAGCCCGGTGCGTCGATGCGCACGCCGCCGTTCTCGGAGTAGAAGTTGCTCATCGCCGAGACGCCACCGCCGATGGCCAGCCCGGTCAGCGGGCCTTGGCTGATGGTGTATTTGCTCCACAGCGAGGCCTGGTTGCGCGGCATGATGAAGAAGGTGGTTTCGGCGTCACCGTCGACCGTTTCGGTTTCCATCCAGGTGTAGCCCGCCAGCAGCTCCCAGTTTGCCGTCAGCTTGCCGCTGACTTCCACTTCGGCACCCTTGACGCGGGTCTTGCCGGAGGCGACGGAGAAACCGGTATCCACGCCATCGGCATCGTATTCGGTGCTGGCGCGGTTCTTGTCGGTCAGGCGGAAAACCGAGAGGCGGGTGTTGAGATCGCCGCCGAAGTAGCTGCTCTTGAGGCCGAACTCATACTGCTCGCCTTCACGCGGCTTGAGCACCCGGCCATTGCCGTCGGTGTCTGACTGCGGCTTGAACACCTGCGAATAGCTGGCGTACAGCGCATGGTTGTCGGTCAGGTCGTAGACCAGCCCACCGTAGGGCGTGAAGCGGCCATCGACACGCTTGTTGTCGTCGACCGTCGAGCCGCTGCTCAGGGTCGTGGTGTAGAAATCACCGCGGTACCAGCTGAAGCGGCCACCGGCGATCAGCGCCAGGCGCTCGACCGGGCGGAAGGTGACTTTGGAGTACAGGCCGTATTCCTCTTCCTGCATGCCGGTTTCGGTGCTGTAGTTCGGCGACGGCTTGGCGAACCGGGTCGGCGAGTAGCTGTTGACGTTGATCGCCCCCAGGTTCGTGGTGCCGTTGAGGTATTCGGTGTCGTAGTTCTTGTAGTCGGTGCCGACCACGAATTCGCTGATCTGGCCGAACGTTTCGAACGGCTGGCTGTAGCTGGCATCCAGCGAATAGGTGTCCTGGGTGAAGTCGCGGGCGCTGGCGCGCTCGGAGTTGGCCCCGGTGGTGGCGTTGGTCGCGGTGAAGGCATACAGGTAGTTGGTGTCGCGGTGCGAACCACGGGCGGCGATACGGCCATAACCGCCGTTGTCGAAACGGTGGGTCAACTCGGCCACCAGGTCGGTGGTCTTGCCGTCGAAGGCGTTCCAGTCGGCGCCGAGGAAGCGGGAATGGCTGAAGTCGGGTACGTCGCCCGACAGCGTGGCCGGGTAGCCGTTGTGCGGGGTAATGTTCTTCACTTCGTGGATCAGCCCGAACGACAGCTGGGTGTCGTCATCCAGGTCGATGTCCAGCGCGCCGTAATAGCTGTTGCTGGTATTGGCGTTGTAGTCGACTTCACCATTGGTGTCGTCACGCGACGCGATGAAACGCCCGCGCACCTTGCCCGCCTCATCCAGTGGGCCGCCCAGGTCGATTTCTTCGTGGTTGGTGTCCCAGGTGCCATAGCCGGCTTCGACGTGGCCCTGGAACTCGGCGGTCGGGCGCTTGCGCACCATGTTGACGATGCCGCCCAACTCGCTGGTGCTGCTGAACAACCCCGCCGGGCCGCGCATGATCTCGACGCGGTCGAAGGCCGCCAGCGAAGGCACGGTGCCAAAGATGCTGGCCATGGGCGCCGGCAGGCCGTCGATGTTGAATTCACTGTACTCGTAGCCACGGGCATAGATCGACGAGCGGCCGCTGTCGTTGGTCAGGGTACGCAGGCCGGCGGTGTACTTGGCCAGGTCATCCAGGTGAACGAACTGGCGGTCCTTGACGTAGTCCTGGGTATAGACGGTGATGGATTGCGGGATGTCCTTGAGCGCTGCGGGGGTCTTGGTGCCCACGGTCGCAGCGTCGACGCTGTAACCACCGGTGTCTTGCGAAGGCAACATGTCGTACAGGCGGTTGCCTTCGATGGTCAGTGCTGGCAAGTCGAGCGAGCGGTCGGCAGCCGTCTCATTCGCCACCGTTTCGGCCAATGCCGACAACGAAAACGGCGCCAACAACCCCAGTACCAGCCATCCCCGAACCCGTCGCGGGCTCCCCACACCTTTGAAACCGCTCATGACACACCCTTCGTCCAAATGATATTTAATCGCAAACGAAACACATTGCTTTTTGCGAACGATACCGGACGAAAACAGGGGGTGCAGCAGGATTAACCTTCTTAACACAAGCGGCCGGCACGGCACGATTGCCCTCCACCCGCCCGCAATGGGATGATCAGCAACTGATACGAATTCTCATTCAAGAATCCCCATGCCCACCTCACTCCTGCTTGTCGAAGATGACCCACGCCTGCGTGAGGACCTCCAGCGCCACTTCCTCAACCGCAGCTTCCGGGTCAATGCCTGCGCCAGCGGCACCCAGGCGTTGAACGCGGTGCAGCATGATCGCTTCGATCTGGTGCTGCTGGACATCATGCTGCCGGGCCTCGATGGCCTCAGCCTGCTCGACGAACTGCGTTGCCAGCAGGCAGTGCCGGTTATGCTGATGTCTGCCCTGGGCGCCGAGCAGGATCGCATCAGTGGCTTTACCCGCGGGGCGGACGATTACCTGCCCAAACCCTTCAGCCTGGCTGAACTGGACGCACGGGTCGATGCACTGCTGCGCCGGGTGGCCTTTGACCGCGGCGTTGTACGGCAGGGCGAATCAACCCAGGTGATGCTTGATCAGGGCTGCCAGGATGTCGTCCACCACGGCAAGGCTGCCGGGCTCACAGCCTCCGAATTTCGCCTGTTGGCCACGCTCAGCGCCCACCCTGGCGAGGCCTTGAGCAAAGCATTCCTTTACCAGACCGTATTACACCGGGCTTACACCCGCCTGGACCGCGGCCTCGATGTGCATGTGTGCAACCTGCGCCGCAAGCTGGCCGATATCGGCGCCCAGCATGTGCAGATCCAGGCGGTGCGCGGCCAGGGGTACATCCTGGTCGACACGGAGCATGCCTGATGCGCCGACACCCCCTACTGTGGAAGCTGGCGGCACTGCAGGTAAGCTTCTGCCTGCTGCTGACCTGGCTGATCTGGACATGGGGCTTGTCGGTTGAGCGCAGCACCTATTTTCTGTCCCAGGCCGACCAGGCGTATCTAGGGCGCTACGCGCAGCAGGCTGAAGAAGCCTGGCAGCAAGGTGGCGCGGCCGGTGCCGAGGCCTTGCGCAGGCAACTGCAACACGCCGAAGACACCTGGGCGGCCGTGATCGGGCCGCACCTGCAGAGCCTCGGCACCACGCCGTTGAATGCCGAGGAGGCCAGCCACCTGACTTTCATGCGCAAACTCGACTGGCCGATGAGCCGGCGGCTGCAGGACGAATTGCCGTTCGTCAGTATCGAGTTCCCGCAGCACCCCGAACACGGCCGGCTGGTGCTGCAACTGCCCGAACGCCTACTGCCCACGGGCCTGACGCCCTGGACCCACATCATCACCCACGGCGTCGCACCTACGCTGCTGGCACTGCTGCTGGGCCTGGTGCTCTATCGCCAGTTGGTCGCACCGCTCAACCGCCTGCGCGACCGCGCCGATGCCTTGCGCGCGGACGACTTGGACAACCCCGGCCTGCCCCTGCAGGACCGCCGCGACGAGTTGGGTGAACTGGCGCAGGCCTTCGAACACATGGCCGGGCGCCTGCGCCACAGCCTTGAGCAGCAACGCCTGCTGCTGCGCACGCTGTCCCACGAACTGCGCACCCCCCTGGCGCGGCTGCGCATCGCCCACGACAGTGACTTGCCGCCTGCCCAGTTGCGTGAGCGCCTGGGGCACGAGGTGAATGACATGCAGAAGCTGCTCGAAGACACCCTGGACCTTGCCTGGATGGACACCGAGCAGCCACAGCTAGCGACCGAACCGGTGCTGATGCTGTCCGTGTGGGAAGCGCTGTGCCAGGACGCCTGCTTCGAGAGCGGCTGGGCACTCGCTCGCCTGCCCTGTTCGCTCGGCACCGATTGCCGGGTGCAGGTGCACCTGGACAGCCTGGCCCAGGCGCTGGAAAACCTGATGCGCAATGCCATTCGCCATTCGCCCGCCGAAGGCCGAGTCAGCCTTGACGGCTGGCGTGAGGGCGACTGCTGGCACCTGCGCCTGAGCGACCAGGGCCCTGGCGTACCGCAAGCGGAGCTCGAACGCATATTCCAGCCCTATCAACGCTTGCCCAACAGCGGCGCAGGCTTCGGCCTGGGGCTGGCCATCGCCCGCCGCGCGGTCGAATTGCAAGGCGGCCGCCTTTGGGCCAGCAATGGTCACCCCGGCCTGTGCCTGCACCTGTTGCTGCCTGCCGCCCAGGAATGTTTAGAAAGTTAATGCGCTTTACGCTCAATCAGGACTGATTATCATCTGGGCTCTCCCGCCTTGCGTTCCTTGCAACGCCCTGATGAGACGCCTGATGAGCAAGATCACCCTGGCCTTGGCACTGGCCCTTATGGCACCGGTTGCCCTGGCGCAACCCGAGCGCGAGCAGAAGATGGACACGTCGCTGCTGCAGCGCCAGGACTTGGCCTACCGCTTCAGCCACCTCGACCTGGACTCGGCCGACGGCCAGCGCCACTACCGCCTGTGGGTCGGCAAGCCCGACCGCCCAGCGCCTGCCGCAGGTTATCCGGTGCTGTGGATGCTCGATGGCAATGCCGCGCTGGGCGCCCTGGACAGCGCACAGCTGAACACCCTCGCCGCTGGCCAGGCGCCGCTGCTGGTGGCGGTGGGTTATCAGACCGAGCAGCGCATCGAGCGAGCCGGGCGTACCTATGACTACACACCGACCATTCCTGGCCTGGCAGAACAGCGCGACCCGCTGACGGGCCAGCCCAGCGGCGGCGTGGATGCGTTCTTGGACCTGCTGACCCAGCGCATGCGGCCGATGGTGGCCGGCGTGGCGCCGATCAACCAGCATCAGCAGACCCTGTGGGGGCATTCCTATGGTGGGTTGGCCGTGCTGCATGCGCTGTTCACCCGGCCTGGCGCATTCAGCCACTACGCAGCGGCCAGCCCGTCGTTGTGGTGGCATGACGGGGCGATCGTGCGCGAGGCGCAGGGGCTGCAGCAGCGCATGGGTAATAGCCGCCCGACGTTGTTGCTGATGCGCGGTGGCGATGAGCCCGCGCACCCGCGTGCCGAGGTGAAGGGCGATGTGCAACGGCCAGCGCGCGAGCTGGCGGCGGACCTGGCCAAGGTGCCGGGGCTGCAGGTGCGTTTCGAGCGGTTCGAGGGGTTGGGGCATGGCGCAATGTTGCCAGCATCACTGCGCCTGGTCGTGGAGCATCTGACTCACGAGTGAATGTTCAAGGGTAGATGTACTTGAGCACGTAACTACTCAACTCTCGGAACACGGTTGTCGGCAAGCGCGTCATCTCCTGTTGCGCACGGTCGAGGGTCTTGCAGCACAGGCGTACCATCTGCTGACGGGTTTGCGCATCGAGCATACCGGCATGCACGACCTGGGAATACTGGGGGTAGGAACAGGGGGCGTTGGCCTCAAGGCTGCGCCGGATTTGAAATGAAGGATTCAAGTGCGCTGCGGTAACGAAAGGCTGCCCCTGGAAGTCTGGCTGGGGCGCCAGGTTGTCAACGGCTTCGCAGCGGCTGTGGCACAGCACTTTGCTGTCCATGCCTGTCTCTATTCCCCGCCGATAGAGCGTGATTTCGGAATTCGGAACCTGAGTGCAGGCATTTTCAAAGGCATCGAGGATAACCCGCGCATTGGCTTGCGACCCCTCGATGGCTGACAACGACATGAACCGCTCGATCTCATTTGCGGCGATGCTTCTTACGCCCCGGTCGAGGGTCGCCCAATGGCTGAATTCCTTCTGGCAAGCGATCAGATGCACATTGAAACGGTAACCTGCGGCGACGGCTTGCGCTGGGAAACTGGCAAAGCCGGGATCATCGAGGGCGCATTCCATGATGATGTTGTAACGGTTGCCGAAGGCATGAGCGAAAACTTTGCCACACAAGCCCCAGATGAATGACTCGGTGTGTTCGTACACGTGTAGCGTGCCATGCTCCTGCATTGTCGCGTAGTGCGGATGCAGTTCACGGAACATGGGCAGGTACAGTCGCACATAGTGATCATAGTGCCCGCTCGACAACAGCGTGTTATCCAGCAGGTAAGTTTTGCCGGACCCTTGGGCCCCGGCCACGATCAGGATGCTGGGGCTTGGGTTGCTGTCCGGGGACTGGGCATCGCGTTTCTTGTCAAACAGGGTCGCTTCAAGTGAACCGAAAGCCTCATCGAGGTCGGCGTCGGTAAACGGATAAAGGGTGCTCATGGGTTGCTCCTGGGTGGGCGAAATCAGGATCGAAACTCTAGGGCCCGGTGAAGGCGCGGTGCGGTATATCTCTAAGTGCATGCGCCGAAAGTCGTAAAGCGGCGGGTTGCCAGCTGGGTGCCACTCTGGGGTATGCTTGCCCGGTCTTCAGGGCGGGGTGAAAGTCCCCACCGGCGGTAAATCGAAAGATGAGCCCGCGAGCGCCCCGGCCATGCCGGGGGTCAGCAGATCTGGTGCGACTCCAGAGCCGACGGTCATAGTCCGGATGAAAGAAGGCGTCAGGCAAGGGCCATTCGGGCGCCCTTGCGCGCGCATTTTGTTCGCCCCGAGACGTTCATCGATCAATCACGAGGAGCGTTTCATGTCCCCCCAGCATCACCAGCAATTCCCCAATGTGTCCGCCGCCATCGCGGCCTTCCAGGCCGGCCGCCCCGTGCTGCTGCTCGACGATGACGACCGCGAGGACGAAGCGGACATCGTTGCCGCCGCCGAAAACCTGTCGTTGCAGACCATGGCCATGATGATCCGCGATTGCAGCGGCATCGTCTGCCTGTGCCTGGACGAAGCCACCGTCGATGCCCTGCAGTTGGCGCCGATGGTGCAGAACAACCAGGCCCGCCACGGCACCGGTTTCACCGTCACCATCGAAGCGGCCGAAGGCGTCAGCACCGGGGTTTCGGCCCAGGACCGGATAACCACCATCGAAGCGGCGCTGCGCTCGACGGCCGAGCAACGCCATATCGTCAGCCCTGGCCACGTGTTCCCGCTGCGCGCACGCGAGGGTGGCGTGCTGAGCCGCCGTGGCCATACCGAAGGCTCGGTGGACCTGGCGCGCCTGGCCGGGTTGCGCCCGGCAGCGGTGCTGTGCGAGTTGATGAACCCCGACGGCAGCATGGCCCGGGGCGAGCAGGTGGCGGTGTATGCGCGGCAGTACAATCTGCCAGTGCTGACCATTGCCGAGCTGGCACGCTGCCGCGAGGCAATGGAGGAACAGCAAGCAGCGTTCGCCTGATCTGTTGGACAGGGCCGCTGTGCGGCCCATTCGCTCAAACCTGCGAATGGGCCGGCAAATCCACCCTCAACGGCCCCTGCAATTTGCTCCCCCCGCCCCGCTCTGCTAGTGTCGCGCCGTTCTGACACGCTACCGAGACCCGTCGCCATGGCCCGCAAAAAAGCCTCCATCGATTTCGAGCAATCCCTCGCCGACCTGCAAGCCCTGGTCGAGCGCCTGGAGAACGGCGAGTTGTCGCTGGAAGACTCGCTGGCCGCGTTCGAGCAGGGCATTGCCCTGACCCGCGACTGCCAGGGCGCACTGGCCCAGGCCGAACAGAAAGTTCAGATATTGCTGGAGCGTGACGGCGAGCTCGCCGCGCAGCCCTTCGACCCGGAGCCAGAAGCATGATCAGCGCTTACCAGGCCAGCAGCCAGGCCCGCGTCGACGCCGCTCTCGAACCCCTGTTCATCGCACCCTCCAAAGAGCTTGAGCGGCTGTACGCTGCCATGCGCTACAGCGTGATGAACGGTGGCAAGCGTGTGCGCCCGTTGCTCGCCTATGCCGCCTGCGAAGCCCTGGGCGCGCCGGCCGAGCAGGCCAACGGCGCCGCCTGCGCAGTGGAACTGATCCACGCCTATTCGCTGGTGCATGACGACCTGCCGGCGATGGACGACGACGACCTGCGCCGCGGCCAACCGACCACCCATAAAGCCTTCGACGAAGCCTGCGCGATCCTTGCTGGCGACGGTTTGCAGAGCCTGGCCTTCAGCGCCCTGCTCGACCCACGCCTGAGCCCGCAGCCCGACAGCATCCGCCTGGCCATGGTCCAGGCCCTGGCCAAGGCGGCCGGCCCCGCCGGCATGGTCGGCGGCCAAGCCATCGACCTCGGCTCGGTAGGCCTGAAGCTGGACCAGCAGGCGCTGGAGTTCATGCACCGGCACAAGACCGGCGCGCTGATCGAAGCCAGCGTGCGCCTTGGCGCCCTGGCCAGCGGCCGGGCCGAACAGGCCCAGCTGGACGCCTTGCAGACTTATGCACAGGCCATAGGCCTGGCGTTCCAGGTGCAGGACGACATCCTCGACGTGGAAAGCGACACCGCCACCCTGGGCAAACGCCAGGGCGCTGACATAGCCCGTGACAAACCTACCTACCCGGCCCTGCTTGGCCTGGAAACGGCCAAGGCCTATGCGAACGAACTGCGCGACCAGGCGCTGGATGCCGTGCAAGGCCTGGGCGAACACGCAGAACCGCTGCGGGCACTGGCACGTTACATCGTCGAACGCCGCCATTGATCGGGGCCGCTTTGCGGCCCAACAGCACACCCGTCTGAATGGGCAGTCTTTCCCACAATGGGGTAAACTGCCGCGTCTTAACATCTATAACGACTCGCCTGATGCCCACGACGTTTCAAGAGATCCCCCGCGAACGCCCGGTCACGCCGTTGCTCGACCGCGCTGACACGCCTGCCGGCCTGCGCCGGCTGGCCGAAGCCGACTTGGAGCCCCTGGCCGACGAGTTGCGCCAGGAGCTGCTCTACACCGTGGGTCAGACCGGTGGGCACTTTGGCGCCGGCCTGGGCGTGATCGAGCTGACGATCGCCCTGCACTACGTCTTCGACACCCCGGACGACCGGCTGGTGTGGGACGTCGGCCACCAGGCCTACCCGCACAAGATCCTCACCGGCCGCCGCAACCGCATGCTGAGCCTGCGCCAGAAGGACGGCATCGCCGCCTTCCCGCGCCGCAGCGAGAGCGAATACGACACCTTCGGCGTCGGCCACTCCAGCACCTCGATCAGCGCAGCCCTGGGCATGGCCATCGCCGCCCGCCTGCAGAACAGCGCACGCAAGTCGATCGCGGTAATCGGTGATGGCGCCCTCACTGCCGGCATGGCCTTCGAGGCGTTGAACCACGCCCAGGAAGTCAACGCCGACATGCTGGTCATCCTCAACGACAACGACATGTCGATCTCACGTAACGTCGGCGGGCTGTCCAACTACCTGGCCAAGATTCTCTCCAGCCGCACCTACGCGAGCATGCGCGAAGGCAGCAAGAAGGTGCTGTCGCGCCTGCCAGGCGCCTGGGAAATTGCCCGCCGCACCGAGGAATACGCCAAGGGCATGCTGGTGCCCGGCACCCTGTTCGAAGAACTGGGCTGGAACTACATCGGCCCGATCGATGGCCACGACCTGCCGACCATGATCGCCACCCTGCGCAACATGCGTGACCTCAAGGGCCCGCAGTTCCTGCACGTGGTGACCAAGAAGGGTAAAGGCTTCGCCCCTGCCGAGATCGACCCTATCGGCTACCACGCCATCACCAAGCTCGAGCCCGTCGACAAGCCGGCCGCGCCGAAGAAGGCCAGCGGGCCGAAGTATTCTGCGGTGTTCGGCCAGTGGCTGTGTGACATGGCCGCCGCCGACAACCGCTTGGTGGGTATCACGCCGGCGATGAAGGAAGGCTCCGACCTGGTCGACTTCAGCGAACGCTATCCTGAGCGTTACTTCGACGTGGCCATCGCCGAGCAGCACGCCGTTACCCTGGCTGCGGGCATGGCCTGCGAAGGCAGCAAGCCGGTGGTGGCGATCTACTCGACCTTCCTGCAGCGCGCCTACGACCAGCTGATCCACGACGTGGCGGTGCAGAACCTCGACGTGCTGTTCGCCATCGACCGCGCCGGCCTGGTCGGCGAAGACGGCCCGACGCACGCGGGCAGCTACGACCTGTCGTACCTGCGCTGCATCCCGGGCATGCTGGTGATGACCCCGAGCGACGAGAACGAACTGCGCAAGATGCTCAGCACCGGGCACCTGTACAACGGCCCGGCGGCAGTGCGTTACCCACGCGGTACGGGCCCCAACGCACCGATCAGCGGCGACCTCGAACCGCTGGAAATCGGCAAGGGTGTGATCCGCCGCCAAGGGCAAACAGTCGCCTTGCTGGTGTTTGGCGTGCAACTGGCCGAAGCCCTGCAGGTTGCCGAGCAAATCAACGCCACCGTGGTCGACATGCGCTTCGTCAAACCGCTGGACGAGGCGCTGGTGCTTGAACTGGCTGCAAGCCACGCGCTGCTGGTGACCGTCGAAGAAAACGCCATCATGGGCGGTGCGGGGGCTGCCGTGGGTGAGTTCCTGGCCAGCCAGGCGGTGATCAAACCGCTGCTGCACCTGGGGCTGCCGGACCTCTATGTCGAGCATGCCAAGCCTGCGCAGATGCTGGCTGAGTGCGGGCTGGATGCGGCTGGGATCGAGGCTTCGGTGAAGGCCCGCATGGCCAAGCTCGGCCTGTAACGCTCACTGGCCAACAGGACGAATTTGCGGGTAAACCCGCTTCCACAGGGTTCAACACAGGGCCTGTGGGGGCGGGTTTACCCGCGAATGCTGTGGAACTACCGATGAAAATTCCGGCCTTTGCCACCCTACTCTGCGTCCCCGCGACAGTGTTCGCCGCCGACCCCGCCCGCGATGACGCCCTGAAACTCCCCGACGTACTGATCAGCGCCAACCGCCAGGTCGAATCGCGCACTGCCACCAGCGCCGCCAACACCGTCTTCACCCGCAACGACATCGACCGCCTGCAACCCACCAGCGTCACCGACCTGCTCACCCGCGTGCCGGGTGTACAAGTTGCACCCACCGGTGGGCGCGGCAGCTTGCCGGGTATCTTCATCCGCGGTACCAAGGCCGCGCAGAGCCTGGTGCTGGTGGACGGCGTGCGCATCGCCAACGCCACCTCCGGCGACAGCGGCCTGCAGTTTCTCGACGTCGACCAGATCGAGCGCGTCGAAGTGCTGCGTGGCTCGCGCTCGGCGGTCTATGGCAGCGATGCCATCGGCGGTGTGATCCAGATCTTCACCCGCCGCAGCAGTGGCCCCGGCCTGCAGCCGCGCCTGCGCCTGGCTGCCGGCAGCAACCAGACCTGGCAGCGCAACCTGGGCCTGTCCGGCGGTGACGGCGCCACACGCTTCAACCTCGGCGCCAGCCTGGACGAGACGGCGGGCATCGACGCCACTGGCCCGTCCTTCGCCAGCGACGGCGACCACGATGCCTACCGCAACAAATCGCTCAACCTGAGCCTGAGCCACACCTTCGGCGAGCGTTTCGAAGCGGGCCTGAACCTGCTCGACAGTCGTGGGCGCAGCGAATACGACAACCCGTTCGGCGGCTTCGACCCGGTCACCTTCGAAAGCTTCGGGCAAAAGCCGTACACCGACTTCAGCGTCAGCAGCCTGGGCACCTACTTCGACGCTCAGCTCAATGACCTGTGGCATTCGCGCCTGGAGCTCGGCCATAGCGAAAACCGCGACGACAAGCAAGACAAGCTCAGCGATGAACGCTTCGTCTTCAACACCTACCGCGACCAGGTCACCTGGCAAAACGACCTGGCCCTTACCGAACAGCACAACCTGTTGATCGGTGGCGACTGGTACGAGGACCGCGTGCACGGCAGCACCGACTTCACCGAGGACAGCCGCTGGAACCGCGCCGCCTTCATCCAGCACCGCTACAGCGGTGAGCACTTTTCCACCGAGCTGGGTGTGCGCCGCGACCAGAACCAGCAGTTCGGCGGCCAGACCACGTGGAGTGGCAGCCTCACGGTGCCACTCAACACCCACAACGATGTGCTGCTGTCGTACAGCGAGGGCTTCCGCGCCCCGACCTTCAACGACCTGTACTACCCGCAGTTCAGCAACCCCGACCTGGACCCGGAGCACTCCAAGAGCTACGAGCTGCAATGGCGCAGCCAGCTCAGCCACGACAGCCGCCTGGAAGCCTCGCTGTACCGCACCGACCTGCGCGATGCGATCATCTTCGGCCAGGATTCGATTCCGCGTAACGTCGCCTCGGCGCGCATCAACGGCTTTGAAATGGCGCTGGACCAGCAGTGGGGCGAGTGGCGCAGCCAGCTCGGCCTGGCCCTGATCGACCCGCGTGATCGCGACAGCGGCCACACCCTCGCCCGCCGTGCGCGGCGCACCTTGAGCCTGGACCTGGACCGCCAGTTCGAGCGCTTCACGGTGGGCGGCAGCTGGCAAGCGGTGAGCACCAGCTATGACGACGAAGCCAACCGCAACCGCCTGGCTGGCTATGGCCTGCTGGGCCTGCGCGGCAGCTGGGCGGCGACGGATGAACTGAAGCTGGAATTGAAACTGGATAACCTGCTTAACAAGGGCTACAGCCGCGCGCTGTACAGTTACGAAGGCGCCAGTTACGGTTACCGCGAAGACGGTCGCACGGCGCTGTTCAGTGTCACCTGGACACCGGCGCTTTAGCCGCAAGCAGTGCACACAGGCGGGCGGTGGCCTCGATCATTTGCCCGCTGGGCCGTTCCAGGCCTTTGTCCGGCACCACCAACAAGTGGTCTGCCGCCACCGCACTGAGGCGTGGCCAGGCCTTCCAGCTGGCCAGTTGCGCCGCATCACCTGCCAGAATCACCTGCGGGTCGCGCAGCAGCACGGATTCGACACTCACCTGCGGGGCCGGCTGGCTCAGGTCGGCAAACAGGTTGCGCGCGCCGCACACGGCCAAGGCATCGCTGACTACCTGGCGCCCACCCAGGGTGTACATCGGCCGGTCCCAGACCTGATAGAACACCCGCAGCGGCTGCTCGCGCCGGTACTGCTGGCGCAACTGCTGCAGACGCTCGCGCAGGGCTTGCACATAGGCCCGCCCGTGCTCGGCCCGCCCGACACGCACGGCAATGGCCTCGATCTGTTCGAGCAACTGGTCAAGGTTGTGGGGTTCGGCGCTGTAGGTGGCGATGCCCAGGCGCTTGAGCTGATCGCGCTGGGCCGCGGCCACGCTGCCCGGCCAGAGCAGCAGCAGGTCGGGCTTGAGGCTGAGCAGGCGCTCCATGTCCAGTTGCCCCTGGCGCCCCACCGAAGGCAGCGCGCGCAGCGCCGCTGGTCGCTCGCCACCGTCGAGCACACCCACCAGAAGGTCGTCTGCCTGCAGTTCGAGCATGATCTCGCTCATCGAAGGCGCGAGGCTGACCACGCGCAGCGGTTCACCCGCCCGCGCAGTGCAGGCCAGCAGCGCCAACAGGCAGAGGAGGACGCGCATCAGCCCAGCTGACGCGGAATGCGGTAGAGGTAAAGGATGACCACGGTGGACAGCGCCAGGAGGATTTGCGGCACCGCCTCGAGCCCCACCAGCACCGACAATGCGGCAACCCAGGCAGGGAAGCAGGCATACAGCATGGCCAGGCGCCGCACCCGCGCCAATTCGATCCAGGCAGTCGGCTCTTCAGCCGTGCCCATGACCTTGTCGGTGGCGATCAAGGCGCGTTTGAAGGCACCGAAGCGCGGCAGGCTGAGGAACATGGTCGCCGCGCCCGCAATGAACAACGGCATGGCCAGCACCGGGATCAGCGCATCACCACCGCCGAAGGCCCAGGCCATCACCGGTAGCGGCACCAGACCGACCGCCAGGTATTGCCACCAGGCCAGCGCCAGGCGCCGCTTCACCTCGCCACGGGTCACGCTTGAGGCACCTCGCCCTGATGCTCGTTACCCAGCATGTGGCCAAGCTTGTCGGCCTTGGTCGCCAGGTAGTAACGGTTGTGCGGGTTGTGCCCGGTGTGCAGCGGCACGCGCGCGGCGACCTTGATGTTCATGTCGGTCAGTGCCTTGACCTTGCGTGGGTTGTTGGTCATCAGGCGCAGCGATTTCACGCCCAGGTGCTCCAGCATCGGTAGGCAGATCGCGTAGTCACGCTGGTCGGCGGCGAAGCCCAGGCGCTCGTTGGCCTCGACGGTGTCGGCGCCGCCGTCCTGCAGCTCGTAAGCGCGGATCTTGTTCAACAGGCCAATGCCACGGCCTTCCTGGCGCAGGTACAGCAGCACGCCACGACCTTCACGGGCGATGGCCTGCAGGGCGGCTTCCAGCTGCGAACCGCAGTCGCAACGCTGGCTGAACAGGGCATCGCCGGTCAGGCACTCGGAGTGCAGGCGCCCCAGCACCGGCTCACCGTCGGCAATATCACCCAGGCTGAGCACCACGTGCTCACGGCCGGTGGCTTCTTCGAGGAAACCATGCATGGTGAATGTCGCAAAAGGCGTCGGGAGTTTAGAGGCGGCAACAAAGACGACGGGCACGTTGTGCTCCTGGATAAGTTGGAAATTTCTCGTGGAGCGATTGTATCAGCAGGTTGCCGCCGGCGCGCTCGTTGAATACCGCCGCTTAAGATCGAAAAGTTCGATGCTTAGCAGGGCGGCCTCATTGTGGCTGGCTGTCGGAAGCGAACGGATAGGGCTGCTTCCAGTGCTCGAAGATCGGCCGTAACTCGCCACTGCGCACCAGCTCTGCCATGCGCCGGTCGAACAGGTCGCGCAGGGCCTTGGCCTGGCCGTTGCGGGCGAACGCCAGGTACAGCGGCAGTTCGGCCACGTGGGTGCGACGGAAGCGTCCGGGCTGCGAGCTTTGGCCGAGCACGTAGTCGACTTCGGTCTGCGCATCGATGTAGAAGTCCACACGGTCATGTTCGAGCATCGGCAGGATGCCCTCGCGGCGCTGGATCTCGCGGAAGTTCTTCACATTGGGCAAGTAGCTGCCGTAGTCATAGCCGCGCACCCAGGCCAGGCGGTACTGGCCAACGGTGCTCAGGGTCGGCACTGGCTTGCTGGCGAGGCCCAGGGCATAGATATGGTCCATGTCGAAGTGCCAGCGCGGGTAGAGGTTGTCGTCGTTCTCGTCCTTGTAGGAACCGACCCAGGCATCCGCCTCGCCGCGTTTGACCAGCCCGACTGCACGGCTGTAGGGCGCACTTTGCGTCACCACCTTGACCCCGGCCGGTTCGAACACCTTGCGCAATACGTCCCAGGCGACACCGGAGCCATCGGCATTGGTGTAGTCGAGCCACTCCTCGCTGACCAGATGGACCTGCTTCGGCACACCTTCGGCCGCCGCCACCCAGGGGGCAACGCTCAGCAATATCGCCAGCAGCACAGTCCGTATGGCCATCGAAGCGCTCCCTGTCTCAGCCAACCGCCCACACCAGAACCTGCATGCCCAGCCAGGCAAACACGCCCGCCAGGATATCGTCGAGCATGATGCCGACACCGCCGTGCACGTGGCGATCGATCCAGCGAATCGGCCATGGCTTGAGGATGTCGAAGAAGCGGAACATCAGGAACCCTGCAAGGATCCACTGCCACCCTTCGGGCACCAGCCACAGGGTGATCCACATGCCGACCATCTCATCCCAGACAATGCCTTCATGGTCGTGCACGCGCAAGTCGTTCGCCACCTTGCCGCACAGCCAGAAGCCGAACAGCATGGTGACGCCCAACAGCAGCCAGTAGCCCCAGTCGGGCAACATCTGCCACAACGGGATGAACGGGATGGCCACCATCGAGCCCCAGGTACCGGGGGCCTTGGGCAAGGTGCCGGAACCGAAGCCGAAAGCGATGAAGTGCCATGGGTTGCGCCAGACCGATGGCGGAACGAACTCCGCAGGCACCTGGTTGGGGTGGTCGGTCACGGTGTCTCCCTAAAGTGTTGATAGCCCCGCTGCACGGGGGTGATGTCCTGGCCCTGCGCGTCACGCAGGGTCACGCCCTGCCCTTCGCGCACGCGGCCGATGACATGCACGCCAGCGTCGGCCAGGGATGAAAGCACCTCGGCCGGCAGGGTGAATGCCAGCACGTAGTCGTCGCCACCGGTGAGCGCCGCCTGCACCGCTGCCTCTGGGCCGAGAAAGGCTTCTAGTGCAGGAGACACTGGCACCTGGGCCAGGTTCACCTCGAGCGCGACACCGGATGCCTTGGCGATATGCCCACAATCGGCGAGCAGGCCGTCGGAAATATCCAGCGCCGCCGTGGCCCGCCCGCGCAGACGCAAGCCAAGGTCGAGCTGCGGCAGCGGAGACCAGTAGTGGGCCAGCAGCGGCTCGGCCTGGTCGGCTGGCGCCTCGCGTTCACCCAGCACCAGCGGCAACGCCCCCGCCGCCTTGCCCAGCGCGCCACCGACGCACAGCAAGTCACCCGGCCTGGCACCGCTGCGGCGCAAGGCCTGGCCGGCCGGTACGTGGCCGAACACAGTGACGGTGATGCTCAAGGGGCCACGGGTGGTGTCGCCGCCAATCAGGCTCATGCGGCACCGCTGGGCCATGCGGCTGAGGCCGTCGGCAAAGGCTGCAAGCCAGTGGGGGCCGACGTCAGGCAGGGTCAGCGCGAGGGTGAAGCCAATGGCTTGGGCCCCCATGGCCGCCAAATCGCTGGCCGCCACGGCCAACGCACGCTGGCCCAGCAGATGCGGGTCGCAGACCGCCGGAAAGTGCACCCCGGCGACCAGGGTGTCGGTAGACACCGCCAGCTGTTCACCGGGGGGGAGCTCGAGCAAGGCACAGTCGTCGCCGATACCCAGGGCCACGCCCTCGCCGCCCTGCGCACAAGGCGCGGCGGCGAAGTAATGGTTGATCAGCTCGAACTCACCCATGGCTCGACAGCGCCAGGATCAGCGCTTGTTCGCCTTGACTTCAGCTTCGCGCAGCGAAGGCGCCAGCTTGTCCAGTACACCGTTGACGAACTTGTGGCCGTCAGTGGCGCCGAAGACCTTGGCCAGTTCCACACCTTCGTTGATCACCACGCGGTACGGTACGTCGACGCGCTTGATGAGCTCCCAGGTGGACAGACGCAGCACAGCCAGTTCGACCGGGTCGAGCTCTTCGAGGGTCATGGTCATGCACGGCTTCAGTGCGTTGTCGATTTCGCCCTTGATTGCCGGGACCCCATGCAGGATCTCGCGGAAATAGGCACCGTCGACATCGGTAAAATCGTTATCGACCCGGAACTGCGCTTCGATCTCGTTCAGCGAGTGCTGAGCCATGTGCCATTGATACAGGGCCTGGGTCGCGAGCTTGCGGGCTTCGCGGCGCTTGGCGCTCTTCGATGGCTTGCCGGCATCCGCAGGTTTTGGATCGCGCGGGTTGAAACGATCGCTTTCGTCGCTAATCACTTGGCCTCCAA
>Ga0213824_1000057_pt1 | contig 97057 bp, 80 predicted proteins | sample MC6MC0906MG_FD_179892 | JGI IMG/M metagenome (GOLD analysis project Ga0213824, IMG submission 179892) | Enriched soil aggregate microbial communities from Iowa State University, Ames, United States - MC6-MC0906-MG | ecosystem: Environmental > Terrestrial > Soil > Unclassified | place: USA: Iowa...
ATTGAAGTCCCTGCTCCGCCCTGAATTGGGTCTACGATAAATTGATCATGGAACTTTCCATCCATAATCTCTTGTGCAGCTTCTACAATTTCTTGCCCGATATCTTTAGCTAAGTAACCAGTATCCATATTCGCAAGCGCTGCCGCTTTTTTTACAATTGCCATTGCCGTAATAAGTGACGGATGAATGCGATATCCTGTAATCGGAAAGTTTTCTACGGCACGTAATGTTTGTACACCATAATAAGCTACACTCGGTACTTCCTTTTCACCTAAAAAATCTTTTTCTATACGTATATCCTTCGTTGCTATCATTTTTCATCACCTATACTTTTCATTCTAAATCCTTATCCAAAGAATTCTTCCTATAAAATACAGGTATCATTAAAAAGAATTCTTCAGTATCCACCTTCACTATAAAGCACCGCTTTTGAAAGCGCAAACATTTATTTTTCTATATATCCTTTTTATTAAAGTTTATATCATAGAAAATCCATTCATTCTTCTACTGCTTTTATTTCAACTCGCTTAATTTGATGCATATCCTTTTCAAGAACTTTAAAAGAAAAGCCGTGTTTCTCAATAATGTCCCCCTCAGCAACGATTTGCTTTTGTACCATAAACCACCCACCAATTGTATCAACATCATCAGCGACCAAATGTATGCCAAATAAATCATTTACTTCGCTAATAAGCACTTTCCCCTCTACAATTTTACACACTTCACTTATATGCTCTATTGGTGGATGTTCATCTTCATCGTATTCATCTCGAATTTCTCCAACAATTTCTTCTAAAATATCTTCTAATGTAACGATCCCTGCTGTGCCCCCATATTCGTCATATAATACAGCTAATGGAATGCGCTTTCTTTGCATTTGCAATAGTAAATCATGGATTGGGATATTTTCTAACACTTCAATAACTGGACGTGTATATGGTGTAATCGAACACTCTTCATCTCGATTACCATCCATATAACGAATAAATAAGTCCTTTACATTAACCATCCCAATAATTTCATCTTTATCTTCACCAAATACTGGATATCTCGTATATTTTTCTTGTGCAATTACTTTAATGTGTGTCTCAAACGGCTCATCTTCATATAAACCAACAACTTCAGTACGAGGTACCATGATTTCCTTTGCTACCCTATTATCAAATTCAAAGATGTTATTTACATATTTAAATTCAGCTTGATTAATCTCGCCACTCTCATAACTCTCAGACAAGATTAATCTTAGTTCCTCTTCAGAATGCGCAACTTCATGTTCAGAAGCGGGATGTAAGCCAAATAAGCCTGTCACAAATCGTGCAGAGCCATTTAAAGCCCAAATAAATGGATACATAACTCGGTAAAAATAAATAATGGGCTTTGATAATAATAAGCTAACTTGCTCTGCTTTTTGGATTGCAAAAGTCTTTGGAGCGAGTTCACCAATTACAACATGTAAAAACGTAATAACTGCAAATGCAATAATAAATGAGACTGTACTTGCAATTGCAGGAGATAAATCTAATTTTAAAAACAGTGGTTCGAGTAAATGTTTAATCGTCGGCTCTCCTAACCACCCGAGCCCTAAAGCAGTAATCGTAATTCCTAACTGACATGCCGATAAATACTCATCTAAATTTGAAGTTACCTTTTTAGCTGCCAATGCGCCTCGTCTTTTTTCACTAACGAGTTGATCAATACGACTGCTACGTACCTTTATAATTGCAAACTCTACAGCTACAAAAAAACCTGTTAGCGCAATCAGAACAGCTACCATCAATAATTTTAAAATATCCACATATGTCCTTTAGCTTCTCTTAGCTAAAGTTACACCTCCTTTAAAAAAGAAGTTTCACTTTAGTTTCTTCATTTACTTGAAAGCAACCCTACATAAAATTCACCAATTTTCAGTCCTCATACAATTCTAATGGCAAACCATCAGGATCTTGAAAAAAGACAAATTTTTTCCCCGTTATCTCGTCAATACGTATTGATTCCGTCTCAACATCACATCGGTTTAAATGTTTAACAGCTTCCTCTATATTAGTAACGGCAAAAGCTAAATGTCTAAGTCCAGCAGCCTCTGGAAAGCTTGCGCGGTCAGGCGGATTTGGAAATGAAAATAATTCAATTTGATACTCTTCTCCTACACATAAATCTAACTTATAAGAATTTCGTTCCTTTCTGTATACTTCATTCATCACTTGGAAACCTAATATTCGTGTATAAAAATCCTTTGACGCTTCATAATTTGAACAAATAATTGCAACGTGATGTACTCTACATATATTCATGATTCCTCTATTCCTCTCTTTACCAAACATGCATATTCTCCTTTTAAATGAAAAACATATATAGCAGAATATCTCTTTTAGGGGGCTTATGATGAAATTTATTACTTTTTTTGTTGGACTTATCGTTGTTTTTTTCCTTGCCTACATTGCTAGCAACAATAAAAAACATATTAAATTCAAACCAATTTTTATCATGCTTATTATACAGTTAATTTTAACTTATTTATTATTAAATACAGAAATTGGCCTCATACTTATTACGATAATTTCCAATCTGTTTACGAGGCTACTTGAGTATGCTGCCAGTGGAATAAACTTTGTATTTGGGGGTCTTGCAAATGAAGGAGAAATGCCATTTTTCCTTAACGTATTATTACCGATTGTTTTTATCTCAGTCTTAATTGGTATATTACAACATTTCAAAATACTACCATTCTTTATTCGTTGGATTGGTTTCTTTCTTAGTAAAATAAACGGCCTTGGTAAATTAGAATCTTACAACGCCATCGCTTCCGCTATTGTCGGCCAATCAGAAGTTTTTATTACAGTAAAAAAACAATTAGCCCAAATTCCAAAACATCGACTTTACACACTTTGCGCCTCTGCTATGTCAACAGTATCTATGTCCATCGTCGGTGCCTATATGACAATGATCGAACCAAAATATGTAGTAACCGCACTCGTTCTCAATTTATTTAGCGGTTTTATTATCGTACTCATTATTAACCCTTACGACGTTAATGATGATGAAGACATTTTGGAAATCAAAGGGGAAAAACAAAGTTTCTTTGAAATGCTTGGAGAATACATTCTTGATGGTTTTCGCGTAGCAATTGTCGTCGGTGCTATGCTCATTGGATTCGTCGCATTAATGAGTTGTATTAATGACCTATTCCACATTATATTTGGAGTTACTTTCCAACAAATAATAGGCTATGTATTCGCCCCTATTGCATTTCTTATCGGCGTACCAAGTTCTGAAATTGTCACAGCTGGTAGCATTATGGCAACGAAGCTTGTAACAAATGAATTTGTAGCAATGATGGATCTTAGTAAAATTTCCAGTACACTCTCTATCCGTACAGTTGGTATTATTTCTGTCTTCCTCGTTTCTTTTGCTAACTTTTCTTCCATTGGAATTATTTCCGGTGCGGTAAAAGGGTTAAACGAAGAACAAGGAAATGTTGTTGCCCGCTTCGGCCTAAAATTACTATACGGAGCTACTCTTGTTAGCATTTTATCTGCAATTATTGTAAGTATTATGCTGTAATTAGGTAAAATTTTATCATTTTCTTATCCCTGTCTTTTGTATACAATAACGAATAGGTGTCTTATAAATAATCAAGACATCTATTTTTTATACATGTACAATACCCTTTATTTAGCGTACAATATTTTTTATGTGTTTTAATACGCTTCTAGATGTATACACTTTGATTGTTTTAAAGGAGAAAAAATGATGAAATCCGACATTAACAAAGAAACTCGAGCTAAAAAAGGACGTTCAAAGAAAAAACGCCTACTTTGGTTCATTCTTATTCCCTTACTTATTGTAGCAATGGGAGCAGGAGGTTACTCCTTCCATATATACAGTAAAGCAAAATCCGTCTTAAGCAACGCCTATTCTGAACTCGGCCGAGGAGATAAATCCAGCAAACGTGAAAAAGCCGTTAAACCTATGACTGACAATATTTCTGTCCTTATTATGGGCGTTGATGAAAGTGATATTAGGGAAAAAGGTTATGGAAAAGCGACTCGTACGGATGCGTTATTACTTGCAACAATTAATAAAAACGATAAATCCGTTAAACTTGTCAGCATTCCACGTGATTCACGCGTCTACATTAAATCACGTGATAAATACGATAAAATTACACATGCGCACGTATTCGGTGGTGTAGATAGCACGATTGATACAGTAGAGAACTTTTTAGACGTTCCAGTTGACTACTATGTAAAATTTAACTTTAAATCCTTTATCAAAATCGTTGATTCCCTTGGTGGTATTACTGTCGATGTTCCGGTTGAGTTTACAGAACAAAATAGTAAAGACGAAGCAAATGCAATTCATCTAGAAAAAGGACGTCAACATTTAAATGGAGAAGAAGCACTTGCACTAGCTAGAACTCGTCATATTGATAGTGATTATATGCGTGGTCAACGACAACAACTTGTTTTAGAGGCTATTGCTGAAAAAGCACTATCTCTCAATTCCATTAATAAAATCGGGGGCCTATTAGATGCTGTCGATAAAGATTTAAAAACAAATTTAACTTTTGATGATATGATGGCTATTGCAAAAAGTTCAATGGATTCAAATTTAAAAATGGATAAATTACAAGTGGAAGGTACTGATAAATATATAGGTGGTATTTATTATTACGTTCCAAACGAAAAAAGTGTTAATGATATATCGACAACACTTCAAGAACATCTCGGTGTTACGAATAAAAATGAGCATAAAAAATTATAATAAAAAGGCTGCTAGATTTTTCTAAGCAGCCTTTTTATTATAATTTTCAACATATTTCTCGCGCATATTGTGACAAAAAGAGACAATTATTACAACAGTGTAACATTTTTTATAAAAACATTACACACATAGTGAAAATAATAGTATACTAGTACGTACATAATGTTATTTTCATCATTTTTATACAAAAAATGTCATACATATATTTATACAAATTTTTCTGGGGGGAAATAAATGAAGCTACGCAAAATACTGATCGGTTCCGCTATCGCTGGTGGCATATTACTTTGTGTTGGTGGTGTTGGTGGATATCAATATGTATCCAAATTAAATCATCAATTAAATACAACTGCATTACCAAACACTACATTTGAAGGTATTTCTCTTGAGGGAAAAAATAAAGCAGATATTCAAGCCATTGTTAACCAAAAGATGAATGAATTAAATCAAAAGTCTCTTAACTACGTATTCCAAAATGAAAAACAAAATTATACGTGGAAAGATTTAGGAGTAGATTATAAAGAGAAGGATATTGTCGACAATATCTTCAAAGAACAAGAAGGGAACGTAATGAATCGTTACAACATGCGTAAGCAAGCTGAAAACGGTGAATTAAAACGTGACTATAAATTAACACCACAATTAAATACAACAACTTATGAAACCTTTATCAAGGATAAATATAATGAAACATTAAAAAACCCTATCAACGCCGAATTAAATGTTGAAGGTTCTACAGTAAATATTAGCCAAAGTCAAAATGGGGAAAAAATTGATAAAGGAAAATTAACCGATTTAACAAGCGCAGCTATTACTGCTGGCACATCAGATGTTGCATTACCAGTTACACCAATAAAACCTGAACGTTCGACAGAAGATGTACAACAAATGGGGATTAAAGAAGTGATTGCTGAATACTCTACCCCAATGGCTGGCCGTAATGGAAATCAGTCCTATAACGTAAATAAGTCAGCTAATACTTTAAGTGGAGTTATTGTAGCACCTGATGAAACGTTTAGTTTTAATGGCCGTGTTGGCGTAACTGATGCTGCACATGGTTATAAATCCGCAGCAGTATATTCACAAGGTAAAGTTATACAAAGTGCAGGCGGAGGTGTTTGCCAAGTCAGTAGTACTTTATATAGCGCAGCTTTAAGGGCAGATTTAGGAATTGTTTCTCGAAGTAATCATTCTATGCCCGTAAATTATTTACCACTTGGGCAAGATGCAGCAGTGGCAGATTATGGTCCGGATTTAAAATTTAAAAACAATACAGGTAAGCATATTTACATTCAAGCATTTTCAAATGGCGGCAGTATTACTACACGTATTTTCGGTACAAATACTGGTAAAAATGTTGAAGTTTCTTCTCAAGTAATTAGTAATACTGGTGATAAAATAACAGCTGTTACGTATAAAAAAGTAACACAAAACGGTGAAGTACTATCAAATGGACAAATTTCAAAAAGCGTATATAAAAGTGCCCCAAAACAATAAGATACTATTAAACGGACAAATTTCAAAAAGCAAAAAGAAAAAGGCGTGAGTAGATCACGCCTTTTTCTTTTGCAGTAATAGTAAAAAAGTTTCAAGATGATCTTTCGTTTCTTCTAAAGACCACATACGATTTCCTTGCTTCGCAGCTAATACGCACGCTTCTTCCCACACGTTCTTCCTCTTCATATTTACTAATTCATCGCGTAATTTCAAAACAATTTCTTCATCTTCTTGCTCTATAAACTCTTCCATCACGCTTACTATTTCATCCTCATGAATACTTAACGTACAGTATGATTTAAGAAAGTATTGTAATGTCGTATACATATGTACTCCCCCTTCTTATTTGTCAGATGGATAAGAAGTAATAATCTTATATCCTAAATCTCCTGACTTATCTCTCGCTAAAACAGTAACAGTTTTTACTAACTTGTCTTTTACATTCATATTTTTCTTTATTACTGTTTTCCCAACCGGGAATGAATGAGTTGTATTCAATACAAGGCGAGCCTCTTTAGAATTTTTTAACCAATCTTGAATTTCCTTATCATGTTGCTTCAAACTATCTTTTACAGCTTTCGTGGCTGTTTCTTTATCATAGTATGTACTTGCCGCTGATACTTTATCTGTCTTCAAACGATTCTTCAAATCCTCTTCTGATTTGCCTACATGTCTTTCAATCGTATGACCATTTTTAGGTGGCCCTTCCATTTCATCTAAAATATTATCACTAATTTTTTCTACTGATGCCGATTGATTCCCTGTTTGTTTCTCTGTTTTTTGTTCTTTTCCTGCACATCCACTTAAGATCAGCATTAATGCCAGTAAACTACTGAAGAAAAGACTACTTATTCGTTTCATCATATCACCTCTTCCATGATTATTATCGTAACTTCACTAAAAGTCAATTTCATAAAGAAAAAATGTATATAGTTTTAAAATTTCTCATTCATTTCGCTATATTTTCCACCCATTTTCATCAAACCTCTGTTTTTGGCCTCCTTTAAAATATACCCCTATGTTTTTATAATTATTTCCCAAACAAAAACGATAATTATAAAGCCACATAAACCCTTTAATTTTAGGGTTTATGGAGTGTTTTTTCAGTAAACTAAATATACCCCTACTTCTATATACCCAATACCCATATAAGGTATGCTAACCCCTTTTTGTCAACTGTTTCTACATTATGTAAATTTGCACTTGCCTATACAATGGAAATATGGTGTAATGCAAAAAAAGATAAAGGATTTTAAAGAATGGCTGAAACAATTCAAAACTTCTTAACAGACTATTATTCAATCGCAATTCCACTTAGTATCTTAATCAACATCATCATCAGTCTTTTAGGTTTTATCCCTAGTATTTTTTTGACCGCCATTAATATACAGCTCTTCGGTGTAACAAATGGCACAATCATTTCGATCGCAGGTGAGGCATTAGGGGCTATTATCTCGTTTTATATTTATCGTATAGGCCTTCAAAAGTTCACTCACGATAAAGTAAATAAGTATCCAAAGGTAGAGCGTCTTCTTTACGTAGAAGGCAGGGAGGCATTTCTACTCGTCCTATCTTTTCGTTTTATTCCTTTCATTCCGTCCAGTATCGTTACTTTATTTGCAGCTCTAGGCAAAATGTCATTCCTCTCTTTCAGTATTGCCAGCACAATAGGTAAAATACCGGCCTTATTGATTGAAGTATATTCGGCATATCATGTCATAAATGGAACAAACGAGGCGAAGTGGATTGTAGCAATCGCGGGTTGCGCAGGATTGTTTTATTTGTGGAAAAAATGGAGAAAAAAATAAAGAAGGAGCATAGGCTCCTTCTTTATTTTTGAGTTATTTTATTAATAACTATCCCTTAAAGTCCTAGTTTACACCAACAGCACTAAATGATTGCTTCACTGCATTTACTTCTGCAGAGCTAGCACCATATAAATCCGCTGCAGCTTGTACTGCACCAGCACGAGCTTGACTAAATGTAGTAGATTGCGTGAAATACTGTGTATTTGCACGGTAGTAAATCGCACCTAATTTATCTTTACCGATACCAGTTACAGTTACACCAGAATGCGTACCACCATTTGCTAATAAATAAGCTTGTTTGTTAATAATACCACTGTTTGTATGAACTCCACCGTTATCACTTGAACCAGTGTAACGCTTAGAATAGTGGTCTGGGTCACCATATTTCGCTGGATCACTCATAGAACGAAGTGCATCTCCCGCTTTACCAGGTGTATAAATATCTTCACCAATCTCCCAATCTGGGTTACGGTTATCATAGAATTCTACTAAAGTACCAAAGATATCAGAAATTGCTTCATTTAGCGCTCCTGATTCATTTTGATAAATTAAATCTGAACTGTTCTCCGTAACAGCATGTGTTAATTCGTGACCAATTACATCAATACCGCCAGATAATGAAGTAAATGTTACACCATCACCATCTCCGTATACCATTTGAGAGCCATTCCAGAACGCATTATTATACTTACTTCCGTAATGAACTGTTGATTTTAATGGTGCTCCTGCATCATTAATAGAGTTTCTGTTAAATGTAGCTTTATAATAATCATATGTTTTACCTGCATAGTAATGAGCATCTACTGCCGCTGCATCATATGCCGCATTGAAAACATTATCTGTATCTACCCATAACGTTCCAGGTAATGTGGTACGATTTTTCGCATCATATGTAAAAATCGTTGCTCCACGTGTATTATCCTGTAAATAGTAAGACGATCCAGATAACGTTGTATTAAGCGATTTTGTATCTCCTAATACACCTTTACCAGTTCCCACCTTATTCGTTCCTGTTACAGGTTTTACAACCGCTTTCGCATCCTGTTTAGGAGCATCTTGTTTAACTGGTGACTTATCATCATTTGTTACATGATCAATTTTATTATATTTATTTAATACTTTACCGCTTTCTGCTTCAATGAAATAATAATAGTTTCCTGGATTTGGCTCTAAGAAGTTTAAATTCACAACGTATGCATATGTCGTTTCTTCACCATTTTGATATACATATAAGTCCGCTTTTGGTTCCACCTCATATTTAGGTGTTACTCCTAAATCTTGTTGCGCGATTTCAATTGCTTTTGCGCCTTCAATCTTATTTTTATTTTTCAACTTTTCCTTCTTGTCTAAATCAGGCGCAACTGTTCCAGACAATACCTTTAAAGAGCCATCTTTACTTACGTGAGCTACTTGAGTAGATCCCCATACAGGTACTCCCTCGTAAACTTGTTGCATACGTACTACTGTTGAATCAGTCACAGCGTCTTTTTTCACTTGTTTCACTTTGAAAGAATCTTGTGCACTCTTTTCCCCTAACTTATAATCACCTTTTGCCGCGTTTAAGTAATCAAACACAACAGATTCCGCTTTCTTACCAGTTGCTCCAGTTAGATCACCAGAAATAAACTCAGGTGACTGTACCGTCTCATTGTACTTCTTCGTAGAGAGCACATTTTTAGAATCCGCAAACGCAGAGCCTGCCCCTCCGAACGTAGTAACTGCCATTCCTGTCGCTAACACTAACGCTAAACTCTTTCTTTTCATATAACCTTCCCCCTAATAAAAATTTTTTGAAAAGAGTAGTTTCATATTAGCATTATGTTTTCACTATTAATATACTAAAAATTCAATTAATTTTTTTCTCAAGTGTTGTAGAATTTTGAGGAACAAATATTGAAAAACCCCTTTCCGTTTGGAAAGGGGTTTTTTCATTATGAATTAATTTGTTGAACCGTTTTAGCTTGTTGACCAACGATATCAGGTTTACTACTATACTGATGTATTCCTCCAGCAACTGTAAGAGTCACTATAAACGCCAATACTCCAAATGTCATCTTTTTCATTTTCACTCCTCCTTATCATCATTCATCAAATCAATAACTAACCTATAATATCGATTACTTTCTTCAAATTTCGATAAACTAGCGAAATGTTCTGCGAGTTCAACGTATACTTTCTTTAATTCTATTTTATTTCCCGCAGATTTATACAAAGGAATAGCCTCATTTTCCAAAAATACTTTATAATCTTTTGCTTCTTCAAAATGTTTATATCTAAGAATTAAAAGAAAATATAACTTTGCATTAAATCTCTCTTCTTGTTTTGCGGCAACAATTCCCTTATCAATCCATTCCTTTGCCTCTTCTAATTCTTCTAATTTAATGCATACTAATGCCAGTTCATATATTGTATCTAGATAGTTTAAATCTACTTGTTTTTGAAGTTGCAGGCTATCCAAATAATATTTCTTCGCTTGCTGATATTTGCTTTTTTTATAATATATACTTCCCATATTGCTTAAAGTAATAGCTAAAAGTACATCCTTATCCGCAAAAGATGTGGCCTCCCTCAATATACTCTCATACATTCTTAAAGCCTCTTCATACTGACCTTTTTCTGTGTAACTTACCGCAATAAGTATCTGGCAATTAATTATATTTCTAAACTTATATTCACTACGAAATCCTTCTAATGCTATATTCACAAAATGAATTGCAAGGTGATGAATATCTAAATGAGTATATGCAAGCGCTATATTATAGTACATACCCGTTTCATGATACCCTTGTTCCTTGGCCATTACTTCTGTTTTTAATAAGTAGTCTAGTCCATCCTTCCATCTATACTGCAAACAGCACAATAACCCTCTACTGTACGTATATAATAACTTCTGAAATGGAGAATACTTTTTGTAGACTTTCTTTAATCTCTCTAATTCTTCTTCAAGTGCAGATATATCTCTTTTCATAATTAAATAACGTGTATACAGCAGTTTATAATAATTTATAATTTCAAAATCCAAAACATGCTTCATTTCACCTTGCAACTCTTGGTATATGCGTTCTACTTGTTGCTTGTCCAAATGAACTAGTGCATTCAGCCATTCATCCAACTTCACCTTCACATCTTCTTCTACATCCCTCAAATCCGTCACAGCAATTTCTAGTCTTGTGCAGAGCAATTGTAGAATTTCTTCTGATGCTTCGATCTTTCCATTTTCGATTTTACTTAAGTATGAGACAGAACAAATGCCCTGACATAATTCTTCTTGTGTCATTTTTTGCTGTAGCCGTTTATAAAAGACTTGTTTGCCTATTTTTTCTAATGTTTGTTGCATTGTCCTCCTCCATTCTCATTACCCCCATTACTCTAATAATACATAAAATCTAGAGAAATATAAATTGATAAATGTAAATTTTCTAAAAAATATGCATTATTTCATTTTTTTCTCTCTTGACTTCAATCCCTATTTCTTCTTTGCTACGCAAGGGGAAAAATTGGTATACTATAACCAAATTACGGAGGTGTTTTCGCAATGAATCATTATAAAGACGATAGTTACGCCTTACATACAGATTTATATCAAATCAACATGGCTTATACATATTGGAAAGATGGTATTCATAATCGCCGTTCTGTTTTTGATTTATACTTTCGAAAGCTTCCATTCGAAAATGGCTATGCTGTTTTTGCTGGTCTTGAGAAAATTGTAGAGTACATAGAAAATTTCAGTTTTACCGAAAGTGACATCGCTTATTTAGCAGAGCTGCAATTTGAAGACGACTTCCTTCATTATTTACAAAACATGAAATTTACTGGAACGATTCGTAGTATGCAAGAAGGTGAAGTTGTTTTTAATAATGAGCCTTTATTACGGGTTGATGCACCACTCGGTGAGGCACAAATAATTGAAACCGCCCTCTTAAATATTGTAAATTACCAAACATTAATCGCTACAAAAGCTGCACGTATGAAACACGCTGCAAATAATGATGAGCTTTTAGAGTTCGGTACAAGACGCGCTCATGAGTTTGATGCTGCCCTTTGGGGAACACGCGCTGCCTTTATTGGTGGTTTCTCATCTACAAGTAACGTTCGTGCAGGGAAACGCTTTGGCATCCCTGTAGCTGGCACACATGCCCATTCTTTTGTTCAAGCATATCGCGATGAATATGTTGCATTTAAAAAATATGCTGAAACACATAAAAAATGTGTGTTTCTTGTCGATACATACGACACATTAAAATCTGGTGTTCCAAATGCGATTCGTGTTGCAAAAGAGTTCGGGGATCGTATCGACTTTTATGGCATTCGCCTTGATAGTGGTGATATGGCATATTTATCAAAGGAAGCCAGAAAACAACTTGATGCAGCTGGATTTACAAATACAAAAATTATCGCTTCTAGCGATTTAGATGAATATACGATTATGCACTTGAAATCTCAAGGGGCAAAAATTGATGTATGGGGTGTTGGTACAAAGCTGATTACATCCTTTGAGCAACCAGCATTAGGGGCTGTTTATAAACTAGTCGCTATTGAAGATACTGATGGAAAATTAAATGATACGATTAAGATTTCATCTAATCCTGAAAAAATTACAACCCCAGGACTTAAGAGAATTTATCGTATTATCAACCGTGTTAACGATCATGCAGAGGGCGATTATATTGCTTTAGAGTCAGAAGAACCCGGAAAAGAAGAGCGTTTAAAAATGTTTCATCCAGTTCATACCTATATAAGTAAATTCGTAACAAACTTTGAAGCACGCGAACTACATCAAGATATTTTCATTAATGGTAAAAGAGCGTATGAATTACCTAATATATTAGATATTCAAAAGTATAATGAACGCAGCCTCTCACTATTTTGGGAAGAGTATATGAGAACTTTAAATCCTGAAGAGTACCCTGTCGATTTAAGCCAAGAATGTTGGGATCATAAAATGAATTATATTCAAACTGTTCGAGAAAAGGTTGCGAAAAATATAAAAAAATAAACAGAGAAGTTTCTCCTTCTCTGTTTTTTCAATGTTGTACGTATATGAGTTGAAAATATATTAACATAATGATAAAAATAAGCGGGGGCGTAATTACGCGCCCTCGCTTATTTTTACAAATCTTTCACTCTCAGTACACGCATTGCATTTAAAACTGCAAGTAATGTCACACCAACATCTGAGAAGACCGCTTCCCACATTGTTGCAATACCAAAGGCACCAAGTAATAAAACTAGCCCTTTTACACCTAATGCAAATATAATGTTTTGCCATACGATGCTACGTGTACGTTTTGCAATTTTTACTGCCGCTGCAATTTTTGAAGGCTCATCAGTCATAATGACGATGTCAGCAGCTTCAATTGCTGCATCTGATCCTAAACCGCCCATCGCAATACCAACGTCCGCTCTTGCTAATACTGGCGTATCGTTAATACCATCACCGACGAAAGCAATCTTTTCTTTACCGTGTTTTGCTGCATCAATTTTTTCGATTTCTTCTACTTTTTGATGTGGTAATAATTCAGCATGAACTTCATCTAAACCTAATTCTTTACCAACGGCTTCACCGACTGATTTTGCATCACCAGTTAACATGACTGTCTTTTTAATACCTAGTTCTTTTAACTTTTGAATTGCTTGTTTTGAATCCTCTTTTACCTCATCCGAGATAACAATATAGCCTGCATATTTACCATCTACAGCAACATGAACTAGTGTACCTACTGTATCTGGTTGCTTAAATGTAATGTTTTCTTTTCTCATTAATTTAGCATTACCTGCAAAAATTTCTTTTCCTTGTACTTTTACGACTGTACCGTGACCAGAAATTTCGTTATAATCATCGATTATTTTTTCATCAATTGATTTTCCATATGCCTTTCGAATCGATTGTGCAATTGGATGATTAGAATACACTTCAGCAAATGCTGCATACTCTAATAATTCTTCATTTGTAATGCCTTCGCTTGGTTCCATTTTTGTAACTTTGAAGACACCTTTTGTTAATGTTCCTGTTTTATCAAAAACAATATATTTCACATCATTTAAAGCTTCTAAATAGTTACTTCCTTTTATTAACACACCACTTTTAGATGCACCACCAATTCCTCCAAAGAATCCAAGAGGAATAGATACAACTAACGCACATGGACAAGAGATTACTAAGAACACTAAAGCTCTATAAATCCATTCTGAGAATGTAGCTCCTTCTAAAATAAGTGGTGGAATAAACGCCATGATCGCTGCTGTAATAACTACAACTGGAGTATAGTAACGCGCGAACTTCGTAATAAAGTTTTCTGTTGGTGCTTTTTTACTGCTTGCATTTTGAACTAAATCTAAAATTTTTGATACAGTTGATTCACCAAATTCTTTTGTAACTTCAATTGTTAATACACCATTTTGGTTCACAAAACCACTTAATACATCATTTCCAACTTCAACTTCACGTGGTACAGATTCACCAGTCAATGCTGAAGTATCTACCATTGATGTTCCTTCAACTACTTTTCCGTCTAATGGTACTTTCTCACCAGGCTTCACGATAATATAATCGCCGATTTGTACATCTTCTGGTGATACTTGTTTCGTTTCATTTCCAACCTTCACATTCGCATAATCAGGGCGGATATCCATTAATGAAGTAATTGATTTTCGGGAGCGATTAACCGCAATACTTTGGAATAGTTCCCCTACTTGATAAAATAACATTACCGCAACAGCTTCTGAATATTGTTGAATTGCGAAAGCCCCTAGTGTTGCAATTGCCATTAAGAAGTTCTCATCGAACACTTGGCCACGAGTTATGTTTCTTACCGCTCTCCAAACGATATCTCCACCTATTAATAAATACGCAAGGACGAATAACGGAATTGTTATCATTTGTGGTAAGCCAGCTAATGCAGCAATTGCTGTCAAAATTCCGCCGACTACTAATCGCCCTACCATCTTTTTCACATTTGCTTCACCATGGTCATGACTATGCCCGTGGTCATGACCACCTTTTTCTTCACGAACAACTTTCACATCTGGTTCTAACTTTTGTACGACATTTGTTATATTTGCTACAGTCGCTTCTAATTCTCTTTTATTCGCTACTTCAACTCTTAATTTCTTTGATACGAAATCAACAGTTGCTGCTGAAATAGCCGGCATTTCCTTCACTTTATTTTCAATCTTCATCGCACAGTTCGCGCAATCTAAACCTTCTAATATAAATACTTCTTTTGCAACTTTATTTTTTTGTTCTTCTTGTACTTTAATATGCGGTTCTAATTTTGTAACGAGTTGTTTTGCTTCTGTAACAACTTCGACTTCTTTATTTTGTTCTGTTTCCAAAATCATTGTCTTTGTCGCGAAATTTACAGAGCAAGAATTTACTCCTTCTATATTCCCAACGCCTTTTTCAATTTTCATTGCACAGTTCGCACAATCTAAACCTTCTAACACCAGTTTCTTTTTCACTAATGCTTCAGCCATCGTTCTCCCTCCTCGCGTTCTTTTTATTCTTCCTCGTTTACGTGTTCAAACGCTTGCTCGAAGATATGAATTACGTGCTGGTCAGCTAACGAATAATAAACGACCTTTCCTTCTTTACGATTCTTTACGAGTTTCGCTTGCTTTAACACACGAAGCTGATGTGAGATTGAAGATTGCGTCATCCCTAATAAATAAGCTAAATCACAAACACACATTTCAGCTTCAAATAATGCATGTAATATTCTCGTACGTGTACGGTCACCTAATACTTTAAATAATTCTGCTACTTTGCTTAAACTTTCATCAGTCGGAATTGTTTGTTTTACTTGATCCACGATTTCCTCGTGAATTATCGTTTGAGAACATGCTTCCTGTTGCGTTTCTACTTTATTTTCAGCCATCACAGCTCACCTCTTTATTTGAACATATGAACAACTATTCATATATCTTATACTTTTATTATATGAGCGTCCATTCATATGTGTCAATGAAATCTCATACATTTTTTCGAACATTTTGTTCACATTTTAATAAGGCGTACACATATTTTCCGCATCCATTACATTCTCATACAAAAAAAGGATGTACATTTTGCACAAAAGAAAAAAGCCTTGCGCGTTCCCTAGACGCACAAGGCTTACTATCTTATATCCCTTTTAATTAGCTTTTTCTAAACTATCCTGCGAACTTCCATCTTCTTTTAAATGACTGTGTTTTTTCGAATATACAAAGTATACAACTACTCCAATTGCCAACCAAACACCGAAGTATATCCATGTTTTTAACGGTAAATTTACCATTAAGAATAGACAGCATGCAACTGAAATAATCGGTAAGATCGGTACAAGTGGTACCATAAATCCACGTTGTAATTTCGGATGCGTTTTACGAAGAATGATAACAGTTACACCAACCATGGCGAATGTTAATAACGCTCCAATATTCGCTAAATTCGACAATTCTTTTAAATCGATAAATCCAGCAATTAAAGCACTACCAATTCCTGTTAACCAAACTGAAAATGTTGGCGCTTCAGTCTTCTTGTTAATTTTCGCAAAAGATTTTGGCAATAAACCGTCACGGCTCATCGCGAAGAATACACGTGTTGTCGCATAAATGTAAGCAAAAATTACAGCCATAATACCAATTACAGCTCCAATAGCGATTACACCAGCCACTTTATCTTGTCCTACAACTTCTAACACATATGCCATAGCTTCAGGTACATCTAATTCCTTATAAGAAACCATACCTGTCATAACGAGACAAACTACAACATAAATGATTGTACAAATAACTAACGAAGCAATAATACCAATCGGTAGATCACGTTGTGGATTTTTTACTTCTTCAGCAGAAGTTGCTAATGCATCAAATCCTAAGAAAGCAAAGAATACTGCTGCTCCTCCGGCGAAGACTCCACTTATGCCGTACGGTGCAAATGGTATCCAGTTTTCTGGTTTCACGTAGAATACACCAACTGCAATGAATAAAACAACAATACCAATTTTAATTAATACCATTATGTTATTCACACGCTTACTTTCTTTCGTACCTCTTGATAATAACCAAGTTATCACCAACGTAACGATAATTGCGGGTAAGTTCACCATACCACCTTGCGATGGAATCGTTAACAATGCTTTTGGAATTTCAAGTCCCAATCCGCTCACTAAATTATTGAAATAACCTGTCCATCCGCCAGCTACTGCGGCAGTTGTTACGACATATACGGATAACAATGTCCATCCCATTAAATGGGCAACAAACTCACCAATTGTTGCATATGAATATGTGTATACACTACCTGAAACTGGAAGTGTAGATGCAACCTCTGCATAACATAAAGCTGCAAATCCACAAACAATTGCTGCAATCATGAATGAAAAAATAACTGCTGGACCAGCATCTCTTGCTGCTACTAATCCCGTTAATACTAGAACTCCTGTACCAATTATCGCACCAATCCCTAGCATTGTTAGGTCAAATGCCCCTAGCGTTTTCGTCAAAGTTTTACTTTTACTTTCCCCTAACAATTGCGTAACGGATTTCTTTTTAAATAGGTTGGCCACGATGAATGCCCCCTTTTACCAAGAAGAGCTAAGAGGTATTATCTCTTAGCTCTTATCATGTTGTTTTATATATTGTTCGATTTTGTTTTGTATAATGCTTCTATTAGCAAGATACTGTTTCTGCTTCTAATAATTCTTTAGCACCTTTGTACTCTACACCGTGAGCTTCTGCAACTGCTTCGAATGTTACATAGCCTTCTAATGTATTAATACCTTTTAATAATGCAGTGTTGCCTAGGCAAGCTTCTTTGTAGCCTTTGTTAGCAATTTGTACTGCATATGGTACTGTTACGTTTGTTAATGCAAGAGTTGATGTACGTGGAACCGCACCTGGCATGTTTGCAACTGCATAGTGAACAACGCCGTGTTTTTCATAAGTTGGGTTATCATGAGTTGTAATACGATCAGTTGTTTCGAAAATACCACCTTGGTCAATCGCGATATCTACAACAACAGAACCTGGTTCCATTGATTTAATCATTTCTTCTGTTACAAGTTTTGGCGCTTTTGCACCTGGGATTAATACTGCACCGATTACAAGATCAGACTCTTTTACAGCTTCTGCAATATTGTAAGGATTAGACATTAAAGTTTTTACTTGGTTTCCGAAAATGTCATCTAATTGACGAAGACGTTCTGCACTTAAGTCGATGATTGTTACATCCGCACCTAGTCCAACTGCAATTTTAGCAGCATTTGTACCAGCTTGTCCACCACCGATAATTGTTACTTTACCACGTTTAACTCCTGGAACACCTGCAAGTAAGATACCTTTACCGCCTTTGTTTTTCTCAAGGAATTGCGCACCGATTTGTGCAGCCATACGACCAGCTACTTCACTCATAGGTGCAAGTAATGGTAATGAACGGTTTTCTAATTGTACTGTTTCATATGCGATAGCAACAACTTTCTTCTCGATTAACGCTTTTGTTAATTCTGGCTCTGGAGCTAAGTGTAAGTATGTGAATAAGATTAAACCTTCGCTGAAGTGTTTGTATTCGCTTTCAACTGGTTCCTTAACTTTCATAACCATTTCCATGTTCCAAGCTTCTTCAGCTGTATCAACAATTTTTGCTCCCGCTTCAACATACTGAGCATCTGTGAAACCAGATCCTACACCTGCATCCTTTTGAATGAATACTTCGTGATTGTTACGAACTAAATGTACAACACCTGCTGGTGTCATTGCCACACGGTTTTCGTTGTTTTTAATTTCTGCTGGTACCCCAATACGCATAATGAAATGCCCCCTTATAATTAACAGAAAAAAGGAATTCTTTTTTCTTTTTGTAATAATTAATAACTTATGTCCTTATTCTAGCATAACTTAAAAATTATGAAAACGCTAACATACCATTTTTTTAAAGTTTATATATTTAGAATAGTGTAAATATACGAAACATTGATTCTATTGGGTTATTTGTAACATCTCATTATCTATCACTCTATTTACATTATATCCATTCAAAACGCATAGTAATTATTTATTATTTGACAATAATGTAACAATGTAAAAAAACTAAGTAGTTACGTATACATATACACTTATTACTTTGTACAATACTTTAGAAATATATTCTTTTCATAAAAAAAAAACAGCTACTAGCATTTAGCCAGCAGCTGGATAGATCATAAATAACTTTGAAAATAGATCTTCTGTCGTCTCGGTAATTTTATCAAACATATCACTTTCACGATCCTCTTGCTCTTTTAACATCTTAATTGTTTCACGTGCGTCTTCAGGATAATCGGTAATGATACCATCCACGTTTAACTTATAATATGCCTTTAAACTTTCCATATCATTTACTGTCCATACGTAAATTGGCTTGTTTAACTTCCTTGCTTCTTTTACTAATTTCTTATTTAACATGTATTCTTCTGCTACATAAAAATCAGCCTTCACATTCTTTAAGTTAGCTCTACTCGCATACAGTATATATCCTACTTTTATATTTGGATTTGCACGTTTAAACTCTTTAATAAGCGGATAGTGTAACGTTTGAATAACACACTGCTTCTCAAATTCATTATCTTTAATCGCTTTTAATACTTTGTTTACGAAATCTTTTTCGCCACCATGAAGCTTCACTTCAATATTAAGTTTGATTTTTCCTTTTGCCAGCTTAATGATCTCATCAAGTGTACTTATTTGTCCCGAGAATCCATCTTGACTAAGAGTAAGCTGTCTTAACTCCTCCATCGTTAAATCTGACACATGAACATTAGCATTAGCAAGACGTTTTAGCTTCAAATCATGTATAACTGCTAGTTCACCGTCTTTTGTTTGCAGTACATCAATTTCAGCGTAGTCTGCTTTGGCATCAATAGCCCCCTGCACAGCTTCTTTCGTATTCTCTACACCTTTTGAAATATAACCACGATGAGCCATAATAATTGGTTCTTTATATGAATTTGAAATAAACGTTACAATGAAGGCAACGACCATTCCGGCAGTAATAATTCCTACAATATATACACAAATAAATTTCCAACGATGTTTTTGGAAGAAACATTTATCTGCTTTTGTTTTCGAATAATCTAATCCTTCTTCTAATAAAACATCTTCAACCGGAACCTTTTGTAAATACAATCGTGTTATTGCCATAATATAAAATGGCGTCACGATAAAACTAAATAAATACAATGTACTCGATAAAAATACAGACATTGTTGATTCTGCCAATAATGCAAATGTTCCCTGTGGATTTGTAAATTCATACATGCCCCATAGACACAATAAATACATTCCAAAAAATACACCGTACACAATCCCTATTGAAATAAAAAATCCTACTAAAAAGAATAGTACTTTAAAAAAACTTTCTTTTACTAACGTTGCACTTTTACGTGCTGCTGTGCGAAACGGCTTTCGCTCTAAAACAACAATAGGTAGAACAAAAATCCAGCGAAGGTTCAAATACGCAACTACAGCAAAGAACGTGTAATAACCAACTTGTCCCATCGTTGTCTTAAACAGTTCTCCTGTAATAAAGTTAGGAATTTGAATTTGCGGAATTAATGCCGTTTCATATCCAATATTTAAAAGAGGTAGCAATACGACAGCATATAAAATAAATCCTGGTAAGCAATATGTGAAAAGAGTAGGTAAATACGTTACGGTTTTATATAAAATCGGACGTAATTTCACCTTTTGTCTTTTATGAGCGAAGTACGAAATGATAATAAGCACCGCAAATTCCGTAAAGATAAGAAACAGTGCTAACAAGGATAAAATTGCGATTGCCAAAATGCCGTATGGTGTCTTTAAAAACGCTAATAATTCATCATTCGTCGCATTTGCATAACCACCAAAATACAATAACTTATTAAAAACGATCCCAAATAGCGGGACAAATACAATCGCTGCTAATAATTTATAAGCAAGTTGAAAGGTTAATACATTCCAAAAAGCAAATCTAACTGTTTGAAAGGAATGTCCCATTACTCCTGGTATAGATAGTCTTTTACGGTGTTGCATATATTCCTCCACATTCTAAAACTATATTTGAGATGGATTCCACATTTCCAATTTCAATCCATCTTTTTAATAATAATAATAATAATATATTCCGCTTAACATGAACACTCTTATACATATAATGAAAAAAGTGATGGCTAATCCCATCACTTTTTTCACTCGCTCTATTTTTTCTCTAGTCCTTGTCCAAATGCTTTTAAGAAACTAAAACCAAATGTTATCGCCCTGTTGATATCTGGATCTTTTAATACCTTAAAAAAATCCATCACTTTTGTTTTCTTTCCATTTTTCAGCTCATCCGTTGCAAATTGTAATCCAGTGACTAAACTAGATGTTATTTGTTTCGTTATTTCTGGGTCCACTGAAGATAATGCCTCTCCTGCCCCCATCATGTTGTTTAATGCATTCTTTACTGGTTCACGATTTAATTGTTCAACAGCTATTTTTGAAACATCTTCTTTTGCCGCAAGTAAACTAATTGCTGCATCTAAAATCCCAGCTTTTTGCAACTGTCCTAATAGCTGCATCGTCTCTTCTACTGCTTCTCTATTTTCAGCTAGCTCATTTAGCAGTTCATCTGTTACTTGCTGTTTCTTTTCTTCTTCTGTTACAACCTTCTTTTTAATTAAAGTAATCTCTTTTGCCATGATCTCCGCCCCCTAATTCTGGTCCACAAGTGATACGTATTGTTTTCTTTGCCACTTTTGCTCGATTTCAACACCATTTTGCGGATGACGTTTTTTATCTCTCGGGTTTGAAGATGGTAACGGACGATTTCCTTTTTCACGTAATACGCGCAGTTTCACCATCGTTTGTTTATAAGCTGGTGTACACGTATAAATGTCTGTCGCTGTTCCTGTTAAAATATTAATTGCCTCTTCATTTACTGTCGCATGCATCGGCAAATATAACTCATTTCCAGTTACACGATCTGTAACAAGCGCTTGTACTTTGATCTTCCCAAATGGTGATGCTAATTCTACAAGACCACCATCTTTCACATTACGTTCTTTAGCAAGTTCAGGTGAAATTTCAACAAATACTTCAGACACTTTAGATAAAATGCCAGCTGACTTATTCGTCATATTTCCTTCATGGAAATGCTCTAGCATACGGCCATTATTTAATAGTAAATCATACTCATCTGGTGCTACTACTGGTGGTACCCATTCATCTAATGATAAACGAGCTAGCTTATCCGGGAAGTTAAATCCATCTACATATAATAATGGTGTATCGCTACCATCATGGCTACCCCAACATAAACTATTCCAGCCTTCTAGACGGTCGTATGTTGCTTGAGAGTATAACGGTGCGAGTGATGCGATTTCGTCCATAATTTCACTTGGACTTCCATAATTCCAGTCTCCGCCCAGTGCACGAGCTACTTTTTGTAAAATCCACCAATCTGGCTTAGAATCACCAAGCGGCTTCAACACTTCATACAATCTTTGAATACGACGTTCTGTATTTGTAAATGTTCCTTCTTTTTCTAAGCTTGGTGCTGCCGGTAAAATAACATCGGCAAAACGAGCTGTTTTCGATAAAAACATATCTTGAACAACGAGGAAGTCTAAATTCGCTAAAATATGTTGTACATGGTTGGCATTTGAATCTACTAAAGCCATTTCTTCTCCCATAACATACATACCACGCAGTTTTCCTTCTTCCGCTGCTAGTAACATTGCGATATTATTTAGTCCCGGTTCTTTCGGAATGGTAGTACCATATGCTTTTTCAAATTTCGCACGATGCACATCATCTGAAACCGCTTGATAACCTGGAAGCCAGTTCGGTAATGTTGCCATATCACAAGCACCTTGTACGTTATTATGTCCGCGTAACGGATACGCACCTGCACCAGGACGACGATAGTTACCCGTAACAAGCAGTAGATTCGAAATTGCAGCTGACGTTGTACTTCCTCCTGTATTTTGAGTTACACCCATTCCCCAAAGTACACAAGTACCATCTGCTTCATATACCATATGAGCCATCTCTTTAAGATTATCTTTAGAAATCCCTGTAATTTTCTCAGTATAATCAAGCGTATATTTTTCTAGCATTTTGCTATATTCATCAAAATTCTTTACATTTTCAGCTATGAACTTTTTATCATGCCAATCTTGATCAATAATATATTTCGTAATACCAGCAAGCCATACATAATCCGTTCCTTGACTCGGGTGAACAAATATATCAGCACGCTCTGCCATTTCATGTTTACGAAGGTCTGCTACAATCAATTTTTGCTCGTGTAATTTATGAGCACGCTTTACTCTAGTTGCAAGTACAGGATGACCTTCTGTTGGATTTGCACCAACAATAATAACAAGACCTGCTTCAGCAATATCTTTCACTGTTCCAGCATCCCCACCCATACCGACAGTTTTAAACAAACCGTCTGTCGCTGGAGATTGGCAATAACGCGAACAGTTATCTACGTTATTCGTTCCATATATTTGACGGGCTAGTTTTTGCATAAGGTAGTTTTCTTCATTTGTTACTTTAGAAGAAGAAATAAAACCAAATGCATCGCTACCGTATTCTGACTTAATATGTTGCATATTAGATGCAACAACTTCAAGAGCCTCTTCCCATGAAGCCTCAACAAACATATCCCCTTGGCGAATTAACGGTTTTGTAATACGCTCTTCACTGTTTACAAAATCCCAACCAAATTTACCTTTTACACATGTAGAGATACCATTAACTGGTGCATCTGAAACAGGTTGTACTTTTAAAATTTGACGATCTTTCGTCCATACTTCAAATGAACAACCTACACCACAAAATGTACAAACTGTTTTTGTTTTATTAACTTTTGTCTTACGCATCGCAGCCTCTACTTCTGAAACCGCTAAAATACTACTATATCCAGGTTCTACATCTTTTACAAAATCAATCATTGGATCTAACACATCTGGTTTTAATCCTGTCATAAATCCTGCTTCACCCAGCATTGTTTTTTCCATTAACGCATTACACGGACATACTGTTACACATTGCCCACAACTCACACAAGATGAGTCATTTATACTTACACCATTGTCCCAAATAACACGTGGACGGTCTAAACTCCAATCGATTGATAACGTTTCATTCACTTGTAAATTTTGACATACTTCTACACACTGCCCACAAGCAATGCATTGATTTGGATCGTATCGATAGAATGGATGCGATGTATCCACTTCGCATGCACTTACTTTCGGTTCATACGGATATTTCTGTTCTTCAATCTCCATCATATGTACTGTATTATGGACTTTACAGTTACCATTATTGTTATCACATACTGTACAATACAATAAATGATTCTCTAATATCCGATCCATTGCTTCAGTCTGTGCCTCTTTTGCACGCTGAGACTGTCTTTCAATATGCATACCATTCTCTAGCTTCGTTGAACAAGCACGCATTAACTTCCCATCTACTTCTACAATACATGTATCACAGGTTTGAATAGGATCTACCTCTGGTACATGACAAATTTGAGGATGTTCTAAATTACTTTCATTAAATAATTGGAGTATCGTCTTTTCACCTGATGCAAAAAGTTCTTTACCATCAACGGTTACATGGACTGTCTGTTCTGTCATAGTTTCCCCTCTCCTTACAACTCACTGTACAATACGATTATGAATCCGTTTTCAAAAACGTATTTCTGTACATATTTTTGAAACGCTCTGTTGAAATAATTTTCTTATGAAGTCGATTCTCGATGTTATAAGGTATAGCTACGCAAGCTTGAAAACGTCACTATTCTACTAATCTATTATATCGTACATATACAATAATAACCAAAATAATCTGCCATCTTTCTGATAGTAGATGCTTTTATTTTTTCAATGTTTTATGATAAATATGGAGAAAAATACATATAAAGGGGAATTTAATATGGGGCCTACTCAAGAAACGTATACAATTGTACGCTATCAATCCGGTACATTTTCAAAACAAACTGATGATGTTGTGACAGAATTTCCTATTACAATTAAGTTGAATAGCGAAGAATACGTAACAGTTGTATGTACTCCTAATTACATTGAAGATATGGTAATTGGTTTTTTAATTTCTGAAGGAATTCTTTCTTCTTATAAAGATATTGAAGAATTATGGATCCAAAAGGAAAACGGAATTGCCCATGTAAAATCATCAAAAATTAATCCGCTCTATCAAACTTTATATAATAAAAGATACGTAACTTCTTGTTGCGGAAAAAGTAGACAAGGTTTTGTTTTCGTCAATGATGCCGCAAAAGCAAAAGAGTTACACGATATACATATATCTATTACTCCAGAAGAATGTTTTCACCTAATGACTTCCTTACAACAATCTTCAACTACATTTCGCCAAACAGGTGGTGTGCACAATACCGCGTTATGCGATCGGAAAAATATTCTCATATCAAGAATGGATATCGGAAGACATAATGCACTAGATAAAATATACGGTCATTGTTTACGGAACAATATATCTGTTCGAGGGAAAATCATCGCGTTTAGCGGACGAATCTCATCTGAAATTTTGTTAAAGGTTTCAAAAATCGGTTGCGAAATCGTCCTATCTAAATCAGCTCCAACTAAGCTAGCATTGCAACTCGCTCACGATTTAGGCATTACCGTAGTAGGATTCATTCGAAATGAATCTTGCAATATTTATACACATCCAGAACGAATCGATGGTTATCAATCGAATAATTAAAAAATACCTTCTCAATTGAGGAGGTATTTTAGTTATAAAAATGTAATATATATAAAGCTTGAATAGTTAATAAAGTTAATATATAATTTCATTACATAATTAAAACAAAACATTTTAGCATAATCTTTTCATTCTTTTACAAATTAAGAAAGAATAGTCACAGAATACATTTAACTAAACTTAATCTTACAAAGTTAATGAATTAAATTTGAATCAATCTAGGAGGTTACAACTATGGAAATTCGCTTATTAACAACAGAGGACGCAGAAATTTATTTGAAAGTTTGTATGGAAGGTTTAACGAAAAACCCTGAGGCTTTTAGCTCTTCTTATGAAGATGTTCTTAAACATGAAAACCCTGTCGCTGCCATGGCAAAGCGATTAAGCAATCCGGATAAGTATACTCTAGGTGTCTTCAAAGATAATGATTTAGTTGGCATTGCTACTTTAGAAACAAGGCCATTTATTAAGCAAGAACATAAGGCAAAAATCGGCTCCGTTTTTGTTTCTCCAAAAGCGCGTGGCCTCGGTGCAGGACGAGCTTTAATTAAAGCAATTATTGAAAATGCCGATAAATTACATGTAGAACAGCTCATGCTTGATGTTGTTGCTGATAACACTGCTGCAAAAAAATTATATGAGTCCCTCGGCTTCCAAACTTACGGCGTGCAAGAACGGTCCTTAAAACATAATGGCCAATATTGGGACGAAGAGCATATGGTTTTATTCTTAAATAATTAACATTTTAATATAATTTTTCAAAAGCATCTTCTTATTAATTAAGATGCTTTTTTCATTACAACAATGTAATCTTCATGTCACCTTTATCGATCGTTCCAATCCTTTCCATTCGTTATACTAAAAATATAAAGTGAAGCTTTAATCAGTGGGGAGATCCATCCCCCACTGAATTTTGAGATGGGAGTCTTACTGCCCGCAAATAGCGGGATAAAGTGAAACTTTACTCAGCAAGGAGTATCCATCTCCCGCTGAGTATTACATGAACGTATAGCATGCAATTGATATGTAGAGGAGAATGTGACATGAAACAAAATAAACGAGCTATCTTTTTAATATGTGCTACAGCAATTGTAACTTCTGGATTAGCAATTTTACCTTGGTTTATTATATAGAATACATAAAAAAAGCTTATTGCTTCTTAAGAAGCAATAAGCTTTTTTTCTATTATAAAATCCCGAAAAATTTATTTACACAACTTATCATAATAAGCATAGATACCGCAACACACATTACAACCGCATTACGATCTTGCTTTTCTTTTTGTAAATGCTCTACTTTTTTATTCATGTGTACAATCCCCTTTTAAAAAAAGTGTGAGATAGGAAATTTTTCTTATCCGATGCGAGGTGAATACGAAAACCCTCTCTATCTCACATACACAATAGAATGGAATTGTCATTTTATAAATAAAATGACATGACGTTATGTCGCAACATAGGGTATTTGTGTCGCTACGTTTTCTATTATAAAAAATAGTTGTGCAAAACTAGTGCATTTTTTATGTCAATTGCCCTGATTGAAAAAATCAGCCATTCAATCACATAAAAAGAGTTTTTTATTATTTTCATGTAAACTATACAAGTAGAATGAATAGTTTGGGGTGCACAAAATTATGGTGAAAATTTTATTAGTAGACGATGAAGAACGTATGTTACGATTATTAGATCTGTTCTTAAGCCCTCGCGGCTATTTTTGTATGAAAGCTACTTCTGGCCTTGAAGCGCTAGAATTAATCGAACAGAAGGACTTCGATATTATTTTATTAGATGTTATGATGCCGAATATGGATGGGTGGGATACTTGCTATCAAATCCGTCAAATTTCCAACGTTCCAATTATTATGCTAACAGCTCGCAACCAAAATTATGATATGGTCAAAGGCCTGACCATGGGAGCAGATGACTATATTACAAAACCATTCGATGAACATGTATTAGTCGCGCGAATCGAGGCTATATTACGTCGCACAAAGAAAGATGGCTTTGTTAGCTTCAATGGTATTGAGTGGGATAAAACGAAACATACTGTTACAGTTTATAATGAAAAAATCTCACTAACTCCTATTGAATTTTCGTTACTCGGACTATTTTTACAAAATACAAACCGTGCCTACAGCCGAGACGATTTAATCGAAAAGATTTGGGGCTATCAAACAGACATCGAATACAGAACTATCGATTCACACATTCGTAATATACGGGATAAGTTACGCAAAAAAGGATTTCCAATTGAAGACTACTTAGAAACTGTCTATAAAGTCGGATATAAATGGAAAAATGAATAATTACTTCAGTCAGTGTGGATGGATAAAACCCCACTGATTAAAGTTTCACTTTATATGAAATAAGGTATGGTGAGAAAATGAGCAGACTTTCCCTTAAAGTTGGGACATACTTTTTAATATTAGCTTTATGTATTGAGGCAATCGCTTTCGTATCTTTTTATAAAAGTCTTTCAAAAATGCGTGTTGAAGAGGAAACCGTTGCTCTATTAGAGAAAGGCAATCGGTATCGTGATACGATTGAACGGCGTGCAAAATGGAGCAAATATGGCAAATACGCTGAGCAAAAAAAACATACTGAACATTTCAACCGCCCTGCCTCTTCCGGCTTCTCTATTGAAGATGCCGCTGAAGATTTAATGGAAACAGAAGCACTTACTAACTCTGATATAGCCATTGTTATAACTGACAGTAATGGAAACATCACTTCGACCTCAGAAACAGTAACAAAAGATATGCAAAAACAACTTCATTGTAAAATCCCCCCAGTTAAAAGGGGTGGATTAATAGTAGAAAAGAATTGGAAAAAATCAAAATTTATCTCAACAGTAACACCAATTGACACAAAAGACTTTCAAGGCAAATTACACATGTTCTTAAAAACATCCTTCTTAGAAGGTATGCTCCTTAAACTCATGGATCAATTCATTATCGTGAGTATTTTAACACTCATTTTAACAACTATTTCTGTCTTTGTTTTTTCTCGAGTTATTACAGAACCGCTTATAAAAATGAAGCGGGCGACAGAAAAAATGTCAAAATTAAATAAGCCGATTCAATTAGGAATTAAACGAAATGATGAACTTGGAAGCTTAGCAAAAACGATTGAAGATTTATCTAGTGAACTTACGTATATGAAAAAAGAACGAAACGAATTTCTCGCTAGTGTAGCGCATGAATTACTGACTCCATTAACCTATATGAAAGGTTATGCAAAGGTAGCAAAAAGAGATTCTCTAACGAAAGAAGAACGTGAAGAATACTTACAAATCATTGAAGACGAAACGGATAGTGTAACCGATCTCGTACAAGATTTATTTATGCTCGTACAATTAGAGCAACATCAATTCGTTATTAAAAAACAAAAAATGCTCCTTAGACCATTTTTAGAACGAATGGTTGAAAAAACAAAAACAACATTAACAAACAAACAAATAGAAATTCATGTATACTGTAAAAATGATTTAGAAGTTTGTATAGATGAAAGGCGTATGGAACAAGTGATGTTAAATTTATTGCATAATGCTTATCAACATTCACCAGAAAACACTTCTATAACAATACGTGTACTAACCGGTGCGAATACTTTTACAATAAGTATACAAGATGAAGGTGAAGGTATTCCAAAAGAAGATATCCCACACATTTTCGATCGCTTTTACCGTGTCGATAAATCTAGAACACGAGCTACAGGAGGAAAAGGTATCGGACTAGCTGTTGCAAGAGAAATTGTAGAACTTCATAATGGTTCTATCGAAGTTAAAAGTGAATTAGAAGTCGGAACAGAATTTATAATTGAATTACCATTTGTATAATATATGCGTGAAATCACCAGTAGTAGTTAACACTACTGGTGCTATTTTATTTATAAAACCAGCTCATATAAGCTAAGCTTTTGAAATTATTCTTATTTCAATATAAAATATAGGTACAACTGTCAAAGATTTGGAGGGTGATATAATTGGATATCCATGTATTAACAAAAGACGAAGCAGAAATTTACTTAGAACTTCGAGTAGAAGGATTAAAACAAAACCCGGAAGCTTTCAGCTCTTCTTATGAAGATATTATTAATAAAGAGTGTGCTATTGAATATAAAGCCCAAAAATTAGCACAAGATGAGAACTATACACTAGGTGCATTTAAAGATGGAGAATTAATCGGAGTTGCAACACTGGAAACGAAACCATATGTAAAACAAGAACATAAAGCGAAAATTGGTTCTGTATATGTGTCTCCAAAAGCACGCGGACTTGGAGCAGGAAAAGCACTTATTAAAGAATGTCTTGAACTTGCTAAATCTTTAGAAGTAGAACAAGTTATGCTTGATGTTGTTGTTGGCAACGATGGTGCAAAAAAACTTTATGAATCATTAGGGTTTAAAACATTTGGTGTACAAGAACGTTCGTTAAAATATAACGGACAATATTGGGATGAAGAGCATATGGTCCTTTTCCTAGATGAAGAAAAATAATAAAAAAACATCCTCCATTTATGAGGATGTTTTTTTACTTCCTTGTGAACCATGCTGTATATAATAATTGAATGGCCTCTTCAATTTCTTCCTCTAATAAAGTCGCAAATCCAAGCAATACTGTATTTTCGGGAGAAGTCCCTTCCTTATAATACATCGAAACAGGATATACTTTAATACTCCTTTCATCTGCAGCTTCCACTAACTCTTTCTCTTCCATCCCATTATGCACTTTTAATAAAATATGTAGGCCAGAGTCCTCTCCTATTACTTCAACTCCATTAGAGAAATATTTTTCTATTACCGAAACAAGACGGTCCCTCTTCTTTCGGTACACAACACGCATTTTATGAATATGTTTTTCCCAATGCCCATCATTTAAAAATTTCTTAATGATCTCTTGATCCATTCTTGAAACGCTTTGTGTATAAAATAAATATTGCTCCTGATACTGCTTAATGAGAGGTTTTGGCAACACCATATAACTCATCCGTAATGATGGCAATAGCGCTTTAGACAGCGTACCCATATAAATTACTTTCCCATCTCTATCTAACCCTTGCAGCGCCGGAATCGGCTTTCCTGAATATCGGAATTCACTATCATAATCATCTTCAATAATATACCTTCCTTCTTCTTTTTTCGCCCATTGTAAAAGCTGCATTCTTCTCGTAATTGGCATAATCATCCCGCAAGGAAACTGATGCGAAGGTGTAACAAATACAACATTTGTATGGCTATCAGTTAACTGTGACATACAAATTCCATCTCCATCTAAAGATAACATTTGGACATTTTGTTCCCCTTGCTCAAAAACAACCATTTTCCGATGGTACCCAGGATTCTCAACTGCATAACGACTTCCCTTTAACAGCTGAAATAACATTTTTACTAATATTTGCGTACCCGCTCCTATTACAATTTGACTAGCTACGCATCATACACCTCTAGATTCATACAAATAGCTCGCGATTGCTTCTCGTAAACTTACCTCCCCTTGCGGATGTCCAAGGAAAAGTAAATCTTTATTTTCAAATTGCCATACCTCGTTCGTAATTTTTCGATATACATGAAACGGAAAAGTATTAGTATCCACACCCGTTTGAGTGAAATCAAATTTATACTCCTTATCTTGAAAAGGCGCTTCTCCTATCACCTCTTCGCTGCCTTCCACATGAATCATTTGCTCGATTTCACATACAAAATACCCTTTTCTAGAAATCGACTCAATATATCCTTCCGCAAGAAGTTGCTCATAAGCAGCTTCAACTGTATTTTTACTCACTTGTAAATATGTTGCTAGCTTCCTCTTAGCCGGTAATTTCGTAAAAGCCGGAATCGTTCCATCCTTAATCTCTTTTTTTATATACTCATACAATTGTACATACAATGCCTTCTTACTATTTGCATTCAAATTAGGCGTTAATTCTAACACAATAACTGACCCCCCTCAAAAACACATAACTGATACTTTTTACAGTACCAGAAGTTCTATATAATTCCTTTTATCATGTAACGCATTAATAATCAAATACTAGAGAGGAGATGCATGATCATGAACAAAAGTAGACGTATTGGACTCATTATGATTATTACAGGGGCCACATTATGGGGATTATCTGGACCGATGATTCAATGGCTATTTCAACATACGAACGTATCATCACTTGATTTTCTAACAATTCGCCTGTTGCTCGCTGGAATATTCATTTTATCTTTCTTACTTATTAAAAAACAAAACATATTTCACATTTGGAAACACCCTAAACACTTTATACAACTTATAATTTTCTCTATTCTTGGCATGCTTGGTGCACAGTACGCTTTTATCGAAACAGTTCATATTAGTAATGCCGTAACGGCAACACTATTTCAATTTCTAGGTCCTGTTCTTATTACCATTTACGTTGCGTTTGAGCAAAAGAAATTCCCTGCTTCTATGCAAATACTCGCAATTATTACTGCTCTAACAGGGACATACTTTATTATTACAAACGGTTCAATTGAAAATATTGTTTTATCTAAAGCAGCTATTACTTTTGGCCTATTAACAGCGATTGGTTTTGCATTTTATACCCTTCATCCGGCTTCTCTTATTAAAGAATGTGGAACAACTATAGTAATTGGCTGGGGGATGTTAATTGGGGGGATTGCACTGCTTATTGGTAATCGTTCTTTTGGATGGAATCAGATTTCGCAAACTTTCACACTTCAAACTTTTTCTATGCTTATTCTTATCATTATAAGTGGCACTCTTTCTTTCCTTCTTTATATCGGGAGTCTTAAATATTTAGCCGCAACAGAAACAAGTATTTTATCTAGCATTGAACCACTTGTAGCTGCCATCGTTTCAATCGCTTGGCTTAATGAGTCTTTTGGAGCATATCAATTATTAGGCGGAGTATGTATCGTTCTTTCTGTTATTTTCTTAACAATGCCTCAAAAAGAGAGAGAACCTACCTTTACAACTGAGCAAATATAGAAAATGTCAAAAGAGGTCGTACAAAACTTACGACCTCTTTTTATGATTTAAAGGAATTGTCCCGCCTGCTAGCAAATACAATTACACTAACAATAAAAATTAGGAGTGTGGCACCATGAAAAAAATCGGAACTATGCTACTTTTCTCCTTCCTCATTACTGGCTGTGCACAAGTGCAACCAGATTCAAATGTACCTAAAAAAGAAGTACTAGAAACGTCATCCTCTCAAATTAACGGACCTTCCTTTTTTCATCTTAGTGTTTTAAAAGATGTAAATTGGGAAGAAGCACCATCATTCGTAGAAGGAAAAATTCCTTTAAAAGGAATTGAAGGGAAAATCGCAATGGCTGATAGCTCTATTATCGCAAATGAACAAAATGAAATAATGTGGTTCTTCCTAGATCCTGAAATGCCAACTGGAAAACTATCTATTATTGCGTTAAAACAAGGAACTACAACTCCAACACCAGTACTCTTTCAAAAAGAAATCTCCAAACAAACTTGGACTACTTCAAATACAGTCGATACAACCATAAAGGAACTTCCTCTCGTAATGTCACTACCTTCCTCTGGATTATGGGTATTAAATATATATGTGAATGAAAAATATTATGATCAGTTTGTAATCAACGCCGAGTAAATACACTTCTTCATTATTTTGATTTTTTCTCTCCAAAAAAGCAGTGCCTCAAAGGCACTGCTTTTAACTATTTATAACTTGGCATTTTCGTAATTTGTGCTACTCCTGAATCAATGGCTGCTTTTGCTACTGCTTCTGCAACACTTGGAACAACCCTTTTATCTAATGGATTTGGAATGACATAATTCGCATTACGTTCTTCGTCCGTAATTATGTTAGCGATTCCATATGCTGCCGCTAATTTCATCTCTTCCGTAATATCAGTCGCACGCACATCTAACGCACCACGGAATATTCCAGGGAACGCCAATACATTATTTACTTGATTCGAATAATCAGAGCGCCCAGTTCCTACTACAGCTGCCCCAGCTTCTAATGCGTCCTCTGGGAATATTTCTGGAATTGGATTCGCCATTGCAAACACAATTTGTTTCTCGTTCATCGTCTGTACAAGTTCTTTCGTTAATACGTTTGGAGCAGATACACCGATGAAAATATCAGCTTGATGAATTGCTTCCTTTAATGTTCCACGTACATATTCTCGATTTGTCTTCTTTGAAACTTCGATTTGTGCTTCGTTCATCCATGTTTCACCTTCACAAACAATACCTTCTAAACTAACTAATGTAATGTGTTTTGCGCCAGCTTTTAATAATAACTTCCCAATTGCAATTCCTGCCGAACCTGCACCGTTAATAACAATTTTCACATCATCCATTTGTTTACTTACAACTTTTAATGCATTAATAACTGCTGCTAAAACGACGATAGCCGTCCCATGCTGATCATCATGAAATACAGGAATATTCGTTTCTTCTTTTAAACGTTTTTCAATTTCAAAACAGCGTGGTGCTGCAATATCTTCTAAATTAATACCTGCAAATGTAGGCTCAAGATTTTTCACAAGGGTAACGATTTCATCCACATCAGTCGTACCTAAACATAGCGGGAAAGCATCTACATTCGCAAACTTCTTAAATAAAATACTTTTCCCTTCCATAACAGGCATAGCCGCTTTCGGTCCAATATTACCTAAACCCAGTACTGCTGTTCCATCTGAAACAACTGCCACCATGTTCCCCCTTGCTGTATAGTCATACGCTGTTTCTTCATCTGCTGCAATTGCTTTACAAGACTCAGCTACCCCTGGTGTATAAGTCAGACTTAAATCATCCGCTGAATTCACTTCTACTTTACTTGTAATCTCAATTTTCCCTACTAACTCTTTATGCAATAACAATGATCTTTCATTAATTTGATTGTCTAACATACTTATAATCTCCCCTTAATTTGACAAGCTAGCTATACGAATATAGCTAGCTTGTTTTGATCATGAAAACATTTTCAATAAAATTGTTGCTGTTACGACCACTGCTGCTCCGCCTAAACGCGTTGAAATTTGCGCAAACGGCATTAATTCCATACGATTTGAAGCTGATAGAATAGCAACATCTCCAGTTCCACCTAAACCGCTATGACATCCAGTTACAATCGCTGATTCAACTGGATACATTTTCATTACTTTACCTATAAGAAAACCTGATGCTACCATTGTAAGAACAACTGATGCACAAACAACAACATATCCTACAGAAAGAACTGCTGCTACGTCTTTTAACGGAATATATAGCAATCCTAAACCGACCATTAGCGGCCAAGTTAAATTCTTTGAAATAAATTTATATAAATGGAATGCACCTTGCTCCATTTTTGCTGGCATTAATTTAAAGTATTTCACAAGTGCTGCTGAAAAAATCATAATGATTGCTCCTGGAATACCGATAAATTTAGAAGCAAACCCTCCAAAAATAAAGAATGTACATGCAATCAATAACCCAGCTCCCATTAATGAGAAATCAATTGGTTTTTCTGTATTTTGCTCTTTTAATAACTCTGCTTGATTATCTGTTTTTACTAATACACCATTCCCACTAAGCTCAGGTCTCTTCTCACCTAAACGCTTCATATAACCTGCGCTCACAATTGCAAACATATTTCCGATAATAGCTGCTGGAATAAGCTGTGATACAAATGTTGCTGATGATTCATTTAAAATATCACCGTAAGCTAGTGATAACGGTAAAATCCCTTCCCCAATACCACCACTCACAATTGGCACGATGATAAAGAAAAATGTCTGCTTCATTTCAAATCCAAATAGTGAACCTACTAATAAGCCTACTGCGATAGAAGCTAACGTTCCTACTACTAAAGGAATAAACATGCGAACGAAACCTTGTACTAATACTTTACGGTTCATTCCCAAAATACTTCCAACTACTAAACAAGAAATATATAAATACAAAAAGTTCGATTTTTTCATTAACATAGTCGCAGCTTCCATTGAAGCTGGATTCATCCAGTTGAAAAATACAAGTAACGATGGAATAAATAATGAAAGAATTGCTGGACCACCGATGTTTTTTAGAATTGGAATTCTCATCCCAATGTCACCTAAGAAAATCCCCATAATCATAATAACTGCAAATCCACCAATCATATCTGCTGGTAATTTATTATATACAGATGCCCCATAAATAATAGCAGCCAATACTACATATAACGGTAAAGGTATAACACCGATTTTTACATTCATAATTTTAGAAGCAAAAGATTCCCTTTGTACTTCATTTTCCTCAGAAAATGATACCGCTTCCACATTCTTTTGAATTCCCATATGGCACCCCCTTGTTTTCTTAATAACAATATTAAAACGCTTTCAATAGTAAAAATAGTTTTTGTAAGTTTTGTAACTACTTTTGTAATTAAAAAAAGTATAAGCGACTTATAATAAGTCGCTTATACGTAAAAGTCTATTTTATTTTGGTCAATACACCTTAATTTACTTACCGGCCTTCCCACATTTTGATACACCATTTCATTCTCTAATACTCCGATTTCAGTCAAAAACATTACATACTTTCGAATAGAGACTCTTGAAACTCCTACTAATTTCGCCATTTCATCTGTTGTAAATGCTTGTCCGTGAAGCGATTCGATTTTCTGCCAAATGAGTTGCAATGTTTGCTTTGTTAATCCTTTCGGAAGCTCTTTATAGTCAAAGGACTCTCTTTTTTCTTTTTGTAAAATTAGCGAATCTAATTCCGATTGACTAATTTTTTGTTGTTCTTTCATGAAAGTAAATTTTTCTCGATATACAGTTAATGCTTCCTTAAAGCGTTCAAATGTAAATGGTTTAATTAGATAGTCTACAACTCCATATTGTAATGCTTTTTTAATACTTCCCATATCATGTACAGCTGAGATCATCATAATATCAATTTCTTTTTCTTGATTTCGAATATACATTAAAAGCTCAAATCCAGTCTCTTCAGGCATAAAAATATCAAGTAATATGAAGTCTACTCGTGACTTCTCTAATACTTCTATCGCCTCTTTAACTGAGTTAGCTGCATGGACAAGTTCAAACCCTCCCACTTGCTCCAAGTAATGCTTATTTAGCATCGCAACCATCGGATCATCTTCTACAATCAAAACTTTGATCATTTTATCTCTCATCCCTACTTTTAGGTATTTCAATCGTTATTGTCGTTCCCGTTCCTAACAATGAATGAACATAAATTTCCCCATCTATTCGCTGTATGCTTTCCTTTACAAGATGCAAACCATACCCCCGATTATCACCCTTTGTAGAATAACCTTTTATAAATAATGCATCAACTTCATCTTCTTTTATGCCTTTCCCCGTATCTTGTACTGTAATGATTAATGTATCCCCATATTGTATTCCAACTTCAACCTGCTTCTTCTCACAATTCGTCACTGCATCTAATGAATTATTAATTAAATTTCCGACAATAGTGATCAGTTCATGAATGATACGTTCATCATATATTTCTGGTAAGTAAGAATCTTCTTTTATAATTAACTTTATGTTTTTCTCTCTAGCATAACTAAGTTTACCTAGTAAAAATCCAGCAAATACTGGGCTATGAATTTTTTTCATAATCCCCCCCATTTCATATTGATGCTCTGATACCATACTACTTACATATTTCTGCAATTCTTCATACTGTTTCATATGTGTTAAACCTAATACGACATGCATTTTATTCATAAATTCATGAGATTGAGCCCGTAACGCTTCCGCATATAGCCTAGTACCAGTTAATTCTTCTGCTAATTTTTTAATTTCTGTTTTATCACGAAAGGTTGCGATCGCGCCAACTATTTCTCCTTTTACATATAAAGGCACACGATTAGTAACAATCGTAATTCCATAAATATTTTGTTCTTCGTTTAATTGTACCTCTCCTGTTTGTAACACTTCTTTTATACGTGAATTCGGCATATACAATTCAACATCTTTACCGATAAATTCTTCTTTCAGTCCACTTTTCTTAAATATCCGTTTCGCTTCATTATTAATTAAAGTTACTCTCGCCTCTTTATCTACAGCAATAATACCTTCTTTGACCGATTGTAACATCGTATTTCTTTCTTCTAAAATTTTTGCTATTCTATGTGGCTCAAGACCGAATAAAATTTTCTTTATATGTCTAGTTAGCAATATCGCTCCTATAATGCCAACTAATATTCCAACTCCAACACCTATATAAATAATATGTCTACTTTCTTTCACTCTCTCTTTCACATTATCTGCTGAAATTCCAACTGCAACCGCTCCAAGCTGTTCCCCTGTGTCAGAAAAAACTGGCACAAATACTCTCATAGAGATCCCTAAAGTTCCTTCTGCCAATGATACATGTTCATTCCCCTTCAGTACGGGTCCTTCATCTCCTCCAATAAAATGTTGCCCTATTTTTTGAGGATTGGGGTGAGATTTCCGGATTCCATTCATATCCATAACTACAATAAATTGAACATCCGTACTCTTTAATATCTTATTCGTATATATTTGAATCAAGGATGCATCTACGTTCCCCGCCAACCCATCAATTACAATAGAATCATTTGCCACAATACGTGCAATCGTTTTTGCCTTCTCTGCCTGGCTTTCTTCTGTCGTTCGTTCAACATTATGGCTAATTAAAATATCTGTTACGAGTAAAGAAAAAATTACAACTGTACACACTAATAATGTAATCGTTTTCCATAAATTCCATAGTTTTGTTCTTTTTCTCATTCCTTCAATAGCTCCCCTAGTTATTAAATAGAACAATAAGTAAGGTGGTATCATTTTCACCTTACTTATTTGCTGTTATTATACTTTAAATTTACTAGTCATTTCTTATAGTTCTTTTCTTCTTCCATCAAATTAACTTATTCTTCTACAGTCGCTGCACTCTTCGTTATTTCAACAACTTAGGAAACAACATATAATAATAACATGTATTATTTTGCTCAATTATGCATTTTTGCATATTTAATTATTTTTAAAAAGATTAACTTACAAAATAAGAGAACCCCATATAGAAGTTCTCTTGTTTCATATCACTTTCGCTTCTTAAAAATACCTTTCACAAAACTTTCTTTATGATCCGTGTACTTCTTTATCCCGACTGAATGCTTCTTAGCATAATCTAATTTTAAATTTACATACTCTCCCTTAGCTTCCTCGTTTGCATTCAAATAATCTCTGAAGAAGATTAAATTATTCCAAATCCCTTTTTCATACTCTACTAAATGGATATAATGTGTGCGTTTTTGAAAAGTAGAATCAGTAAAATTTGCAAAGATAATTTCACCAGGTCGTTCCACCTTTAATCGTAAAAATCCTATAGATTTAAAACCATCTATAATAGATTTTCCTACTGCATTTAAATCATCTACAGCTACTAATATGTCTATAATTGGCTTGGATACCATACCTTCAATAGCCGTACTACCAATGTGCTCAATACGATTCGCCTCTATATGCATATTTTCTTGTATTTCATGTTTCACTTTAGAAAATTCTTTTTTCCACTCATCTGTATAACTCACTAACTTAATTTCGTCACCCGTTATCCCTAGGTCCATACTCCTTTTCCCCCTAATTTATTTTGAGCTTTTCACATAACTAATCGCTTGGCTCCCCATTTGTACCCATGCCTTTTCAAAATCTTCTCTCGATACACTGATATTCGGGCTTTCATTAAGTGGATCTTGAATATATACAGACTCCTTATCATATCCAACAAGAACAACACAATGTTCATTATAAGTAATAGAAACATCTCCACCATTTGTTTCCCATATAGTGAATTCATCCTCATCTAGCGGTGCATATGTTGCATTCGTAATCATTACTACCGGCTGCCCATTACTTACACTCTTATAAAGTTCTTCAACACTCTTCCCTGTTAAGTCGACAGCTTCATTCGGCAAATATTTTTTCGCTAATTGAAAAAGTGGTCCATGATATACACCATATCCAGATTCAGAAAACGTATAAATGTTCCCAACAAATCCTTCATTCGGATTTCCTCTTACACCATCGTCTAAAAAATTCACCTTTTTGATGTCACTCGCTAATTTCATCTTATCTACAGAAACACCCGCATATTGTAACATCATCGCTAAACTTGTTACTTCGCAACCCCTATCTAACTCTGGTAATTGCTGAATTAAAGGCACATTTGATAACATCACTTTTTCATCGTTATTACTAAACTCTGTTCGTTTTTGACTTTGTATACTTGAAAATAGTACCCCCTTTACTTTCTCCACATACTTTGTAATTCCATTTGTATATGCACCCCATATCCCTATAAAAAGTACGGCCATACATATATACCACTTCCATTTTCGTATCACCCTCACGCCCTTTTAATTCGTTAAATACGAATAAAACGCATCAGCATCTGTTTGAACCATAGGAACAAACTTAAGCTCTTTTCCCTTTTCAGGTTGTTCAAGATTTATCTTCTCCACCAAATCTTGAATATTCAAATTCGCTCTATCCATATCCAGCTCATCTGCTATTTCTATTACCTTTTGCTCATTGATTTCTCTTAATACTTGATATATATCTTTTCCATATAAATCAATATGATATTTTTTTGCTTCTTCCTGCACTTTTTGTTCGTACACTTCTTGCGCTAACTCTTCCATCTCTTTTCCTCGTTGAGCAATACCTAGCTTTTCTGCCTCTTCTCTAACTTTCGTTCCATAGATTTCTTCCTCAATTTCTTCTACTTCTTTTCCTTCAGTTGAAACACCAAGCTTTTCTGCTTCATTATTAATTTTAATCTTATTAATTTGATCAATTAAACTTACAATCGACGTATTCTCTATAGATATTCCTAGTTTTAACGCTTCTTGCCTCACTTTTGTTTCATAAATTTCTTCTGAAAGAATTCCAACATCTTTTCCTTCTACCGAGATACCTAATTTTTCCGCCTCTCTTCCTACTTCCGTTTCATGAATTTCCTTTTCTAACGTAATTTGTTCTTTCCCATCCGTTTCAATTCCTAATTTTCCCGCTTTTTCTTCTGTATGCATTGCATGTATTTTCCCATCATTTAATTGTTCTTTACTACGCTGCGTGTAATCAGTCTTTCCTTTTAGCGTTCCAGAAGGAGAGGCCCCCCCTAATATACTTAAACTCATTACTCCAATAGTGAATACCGTCATCATTTTCTTTTTCAAGACTTCTTCCTCCCTCTCACACTTTCTTTTTCCAGCTTTCCCATAATTTTTTTTATACTATACATAAACTTCATCTCTGTTAGAAATAACCTTATGATTTATCCAATTCATTCAAAAAAAACTTATATCTTTTCTTTCCATCACAAGTTTCCATTATGTAATACATGCTACAAGTTATTCCTTAACTTTCCCTTAAAAAAGACGACCTTGTAAAAAAAAGGTCGTCTTCTCACTTATAATCTTTGATTTTTTGGGAAAATCACTTCAAAACAAGTTCCTTCTCCCCATTTGCTCTCTACCGATATTTTTCCATAATGCTTTTCTACAATCCAATTAGCGATTGAAAGACCTAACCCCGCTCCTTCTGATGGACTTCTCGCTTTATCTCCTTGATAAAAACGATCAAATAACTTTGGAATATCCACTTCTTTAACTCCTATCCCGTTATCTTTCACTTGTATGCGAATTGAACTACTCGTTTGCATACAATTAATTTGAATATGTCCACCTTCATTCGTATACTTCATCGCATTATCTAGCAGTATGACCATCAATTGATGAATTCTCTCTCTATCTCCAATAAAAGATATGTCACGTTCTACTTTTAATATCATCTCTTTTTCTTGATAAGAAGCAATTTCTTTATATGGATCTACTATTTCTTCTAACAATTTATCCACTTCAAATACTTTCTTATCCATCTCGATTTGATTAGAATCCGAACGTGCTAACAATAATAAATTTGCTACGAGCTTCGATAACCGTCTACACTCCTTTGAAATCGTAGAAATATCCATCGCTTTTTCTTCTATCGTAGCGGATGGTGACTGAAATAACACATCCGTTTTTGATTGAATAACTGCAAGTGGCGTTCTTAATTCATGCGACGCATCGGAAACGAACTGCTGCTGTTTCTCCCATGAATTTTGAATAGGTATGAGTGCTCTGCCAGCTAGGAAAAAGCCGATACCTATTGCACAGAGACTTCCTATACCACAACCTATAACGAGAATTAAAAATAAAGTATTTAACATTCCTTCTTCCGCTGTTATATCTCGCACGATTTGAACTATTTCTCCATCTTTTTGAAGCGAAAATGTTCTAAAATATCTTCCTTCTACTTCAATATCTTGCCAATCCCCTAACTTTTTTGGAGAAAACTTTTCCAAATTCTCTTCAAAAATAGAACGAAATTTACGGTTATCTCCCTCTATTTTCACTATTTTCCCATTCCAAGTTATTCTAGTTACCCGCGGATCTCCAATTTGGATATTCTCCATGCGTTTTCTTGGTGGTATTTTAACATCTAGTTTTTCTCTATACTGAGCCATCATTTTTATAGATTGATCCACTTCATTATAAATACGCTTATATGTGTACGAATAAACAATACTGCCTAATACTCCTATTAATAGGATAAATACTAATGAGTTCACTATAGTCAAACGAATGCGTGTTTTTTGAAACATACTTCCTTTTTTCATTGTTCTTTTAATATATATCCAATACCACGAACAGTTTGAATATCTTTCTGATAACCGAATGGCTCTAATTTTTTACGTAAGTGATGAACATACACTTCTACGATTGCTACTGTCGTATCTGAATCAAATCCCCAAACACGATCAAAAATTTGTTCACGCATTAAAATTTTACCGCTATTTTGGATGAGGTACTCTAAAAGCTCATATTGTTTTAATGTCAGCTTAATATCTTGTCCATCTACTTGAACATCTTTATCTTTTCCAAACAATTCAATTCCTTTATATCGAATTGTCTGCTTTGTTGTTAAATTACCACTTCTGCGTAATAAAGCACGAATTCTCGCCTTTAGTTCTGGTGCTTGAAACGGCTTAACGAGATAATCATCTCCGCCAAAATCCAATCCTTTCACTCGATCTTCTAAAGAATCTCTCGCTGTTAAAAACAGGACTGGCGTTTCAATCTTTTCATCACGTATTTTTTGAATTACTTCAAACCCGTCCATTCCTGGCATCATCACATCAAGCAAAATGGCATCATAAATGTTTTGCATTGCCAAAAACAATCCATCTTCTCCATTTAACGCTGTATCTACTTCAAATTCATCACGCAAAATTTGTACGATAGACTCTAATAACGAAGCATTATCTTCTACTACAAGTAAGCGCATATTCTCACCTTCCATAATATAGTTCAATTCTATTTATTATTACATTTCTTCTCTTCATAACGAAAGAATGTAATCCTATTATGTAATTTCATTTTCAACTATTTCCTTCTAAGTTTTTGCTCGATATAGAATTTTGAACCTTTATTATAAAAGCTCTTTCTTAAGTTTTGCTTAATAAAAAATTGAAAGAAATAAGATTTCCCTTATCGCTTTCAATTTTTTACTACATACACCTTTTTACTCGGCAACTCCAAACAATTTAATTGACCACCATACACAGCCCCGCCATCAATTCCAATAATACGATTACTGCCAAAATATACTCCGCAATTCTCACTACCATGAAGCGTTTTTGTTTCCGTATGACCAAATACAACAAACTTTTTGCCACTATATCCACTATGAAACTCATTACGGATCCACATTAACGTATATGGTTCAGATTCAGAAACTCGTTTCATTGGCTCAACACCAGCATGTACAAAGATATACTCTTCTGTTTCAATGTAATGATCTAATTCTTGAATAAACGTTACATGTTCCTCTAATATATGAGATTGTAAAATCGGTTTTTGGAAGTTTTCCTCATTAACCGCAATGTCTTCTTCTACAAATCCATAGCTATATAACGTTTTATCTCCACCATTCTTTTTTACCCAATGGTTCCATGAACGTTCCTCATCTGTCGTTAATGCCTTAATCATCATATCTTCATGATTTCCCTTTAAAACGAAGGCTCCCTCTTCTTTTAACTCTTTTACCTTTTCAATGACAGCACTCGCATTCGGGCCACGATCTACATAATCCCCCAACAAAATTAGTTGATCCTGTTTTGCATCGTAGTGAGCTTCTTCCAATAATTGTTCGAACTTTTCTATTTCTCCATGAATATCACTAATAACAAGAATTCTTTTCATATTATCCCCTTCTTTCTAAACCATTCTCTTTCTAATTATAATTCAAAACGACAGAAACTTCTGAATCACATTTATTACAAACTAAAACTATTATCCTTACAACAATGTAAGTCTCTTGTCATCCAATTCGATGGTTGCAATTACTGCATTTCCTTATACTAAAAGTAAGAAATGAAACAAAAAACAAGGAGAGATGAGATATGAAAAAAGTGATGGAAGTTGTAGTAGCGGTGGCAGAGGTTTTCGTAAATGGGAAACAGGTTGCAATGGAGTTAAACAAATAATGAAAAGGACAAAATTCATTCTAGACCCTTTACTCATATAAAAGAGATAAGACTTCATCATTTCTTTGATCCCTTATCTCCCAATAAAGAAAGCCGCATCCTTTTTCAGGATGCGGCTTTCTCTTATTTTTGACTCGTACGAGCTGAAATACTAATTGCTCTATCTGTTGCTTTTGCAGCTTCATCTAAAGCTTCTTTACTATTCTTTCCGTCATACATTGCTTCTAATGCTTTTACAACTGCATCTCTTGATTCTGGGAATACACTAATTAATGCCCCTTGAGTTGCTGGAGATTGCTTCGTCGCTTGCAATTGTTCTACCGTTACTTTTAACTGTGGATATTTTTCATATTGATCTTTTACTAACGGCTCATTATATGCATCTGGATTAATTGAGAAATATCCTGTTGCTGTATGCCATTTTGCTTGTACATCTGGCTTCGTTAAATATTTCATAAAGTCCCAAGCACCTTGTTGTGTTTCTTCTGAAACCATATTCGTCATCCATAATGATGCACCGCCAATAACAACGCCATTTTGTTTCGAATCTTCTGGATGCGGAATATACGAAACGCCTACATTAAACTTAGATGCATCAATTAAATCACGAACACCAGCTGAAGAATCTAAGTACATAGCAACTTGTCCAGACTGGAACGCGGCACGAATATCATCCCAACTTGCTCCATACTTTCCTAGTGCACCAGCTTTATTTAATTCATCTAACATCCCAAACACTTTTTGACCTTCTTTTCCGTTAAATACTGCTTTCTGTGCAGCATCTTTACGGCCATTTTCATTATCTACATATAAAGCCCCTTGTGTCGCTAACAACTCTTCAAAGAACCAACCATAATTCAACATTGAAAATCCATACTGCTTTACATTTCCGCCTTCTTTAATCGTTAACTTTTCCGCCGCTTCTTTTAACTCAGCATATGTTTGTGGAGCTTTCTCTGGATCTAATCCAGCCTTCGCGAAAGCATCTTTATTATAAATTAATACTGGTGTAGATGAATTAAACGGCATAGAATACATTTTTCCATCAACTGAATAATAGTTCGTAATTGCTTTTTCTAATTTTGATGTATCGTACTTATCTTTTTTAATCCAGCTATCGATAGGCGTAATCTTTTTGCTATCAATCATATACTTCGTTGTAATTTCACTAGATTGAACAAGAGCTGGCGCTTCTTTCGTTGCAGACATCGTTTTAAACTTCGTTAAAGACTCTTCGTATGTCCCTTGGAACTCTGCCTTTATTTCGTATTTATTTTGTGACTTATTATAGTCTGCAACAAGCCCATCTAGTACACCTTGTGTTTTTCCACCCATCGCATGCCAGAAGCGAATTACAGTTTTATCACCATTTTTTTCAACAGGTGCTACTTTTGCCTGTACTTCAGGTTTCCCCTCTGTTTTACTATTTGAACAAGCAGCCCCGGTTAATGCCATTGTAGCTGCCATTAAAAGAGCAGCACTTTTTTTCAATAAACTCATCTCAATCCCACCTTTTCCTATGTATGCTTATTTTATTGCACCTTTTGTTAACCCTTGTTGTAATTGCTTTTGCCCTACAAATAGTAAAATCAATGTTGGAATTACAATAACCGTAACACCGGCCATTACACTTCCCCAATCAGTTGCAACTTCTTGAGACTGAAGCTGCTTTATACCAATTTGGACTGTTCTCACTTTTTCATCAGTGGTCACTAAGAGTGGCCATAAGTACATATTCCATGTTGTTAAAAAGCTATATACTCCAAGCGTAATAAAACTCGTTTTACAATACGGAATTACGACGCTAAATAAAAACTTTACATTTCCAATTCCTTCAATAAAAGCAGCTTCTTTCAGTTCATTCGGAAGCGTCATAAAATGTTGACGGAGTAAGAAAATACCGAAAGCTGTTGCAAAAAACGGCACTGTCATCCCAGCAAAACTATTGATCCAACCAAAGTTTTGAATCGTTAAAAAGTTAGGTACCATCGTCGCTTCCCACGGAATAAGCATCGTTGAAATAAACAGGAAGAAAATAAGATTTCTTCCTTTAAACTGAAGAAAGACAAAAGCATAAGCCGCTAAACTTGATACGATAAGTTGTCCAATCATAACGACTGTTGATACGATTAAACTGTTATATAGGTATGTAAACAGCGGTACTTTTTGAAAAATATTAATAAAATTATCAAAAGTAAATTGGGTCGGAAATAACCTTCTCATTTGAATATCATCTGGTGTCATAAAACTTATTAAAAACGCATAGAGTACAGGAAAAAATACCATTACTGCACTAATAATGAGCAGCATGTATAATAGGAAATTTTGTTTCCACTGTTTAACGATCATTTATAATGCACCTTTCTCTCAGCAAACTTGAATTGAAGTAATGTAGCAATGAAAATGAAAATAAATAATACCATCGCTTGTGCACTTGCTGTTCCAAATTGATGATTCACAAATGCCTCTTTATAAATCGAATACACAATTAAATTCGTTGCATCATTTGGTCCACCGTGCGTTAAAATATCAATTTGTCCAAAGCTTTGGAATGCACTAATTAACGTTACTGTCACGATAAAAAATAAAGTTGGTGATAGCATCGGTAATGTAACGCGGCGAAGCTTATACAAATAACTGGCACCATCTATAGATGCACTCTCATATAAAGACGTATCAATATTTTTTAAACCACCTAATATAACTAAAAATGCAAATCCTGTATTCACCCAAACTGTTGTAACCGATACAGAAAACAGTGCCCATTCTGGGCTCGTTAACCATGCGATTGCAGGAAGATTCATAGAGGCTAATATATTATTAAATAACCCTACACTTGGATGAAATAAAAATAGCCAAATCACTGCACTAGCAGCTACTGATATCCCCATCGTTGAAGAAAAGAGAACTCGGAACAATCCAATACCTCTTACTTTTTCATTTGCAATTAATGCAAGAAATAAGGCGAATACAATGCTAGTAGGCACTGTATATAAAACAAATAATAAAGTTGACTTTATACTTTTGTAGAAAGCAGGATCAGAAAATAAATATTGATAATTTTCTAAACCAACGAAAAGATTAGCTTCTCCGTGTATATCTGTTAAATAAAAGCTATAGTAGATCGTCCTAAACAATGGATAGAAAAGAAAAATTGAAAATAACAAAATAGATGGCGCCAAAAACAATAATCCTATTCTTAAATCTTTCGTTCTGCCCCATAAACTCTTCTTTTTTGACACTGTTGTTTGAACTGGTAACTTACCTACTTCAATCATTATTTCGCCACCACTTTCAACTCTTCTTCAGCCACCACTTTTAATCGTTCATTCGTATTTTGGTGAAAGAAGCATAGTTTTTCTTGCGAGAATAATAATTTTACTTTGTCACCTTTGTTCAGGAGTAACTGTCCGATGACTTTCGCACTCCAAGTTGTTCCATTTACCGCAAAGTTTAATATAGATTCATTTCCTAATACTTCTACAGATTGCAGCGTAACTTCTTGTCCTTCCTCAGACAATGCAATATGCTCAGGCCGCATGCCGATTCGAATTGTTCCTTCTGGTAATTGCTTTAACTGTCCAATAGATAATGGAATTTGCAATTGCCCTATATGTAATACGCCTTTTTCTTTATCCACTTTTCCATCATTTATATTCATAGAAGGAGAACCTATAAAACTTGCAACAAATTCGTTTGCTGGTTCGTTGTATATATCAAGAGGTGTTCCAACTTGTTGTATACTCCCTTTATTTAAGACCATGATACGATCTCCCATAGTCATTGCTTCTATTTGATCGTGAGTAACGTAAATCATCGTAATTCCTAATCGTTGCTGAATTTCTCTAATTTCAATCCTCATTTGCGCACGTAATTTCGCATCTAAATTCGAAAGTGGTTCATCCATTAAACAAATCGGTGCTTGACTCACGATCGCCCTGGCAAGCGCAACACGCTGTCTTTGCCCGCCTGATAATTGGCCCGGTTTCATTTTCACATACTCTTTCAGTCCTACCATTTCAATGGCTTCCATTAATCGTTTTTGTCGCTCTTCTTTTTGTACTTTCCTTACCTTAAGTCCAAATAAAATATTTTCTTCTACAGTTAGGTGTGGATATAATGCATAATTTTGAAATACCATTGATAGATTACGGTCTTTCGGCTCTAAATCATTTGCAACACGTTCATTAATCATTAAATCTCCCGAAGAGATTTCTTCTAAGCCAGCGATCATTCGTAGTAATGTACTTTTTCCACATCCCGAAGGTCCAACTAAAACAAAAAATTCTCCCTTCTTAATATGAACTGATACGTCTTTAACCGCTGTCTCTTCCGCATTTTTATATACCTTTGAAACATCTTTCAATTCGATCACAAGGTTGCACTCCTTTTTTCTTCTTGTATCCATACTTCATAATGACTCGTTGAAATCGCACTTGCTCCTGCACGAATGGCAATTTCCGCATCTTCCCGCGTTTGAATCAATCCGCCTGCAATAATGGGAAATTCTATTTCCACTGCTAGCTGCTTAATAATTGAAGGCATAATACCAGGCATAATCTCTACTGCATTCGGTTTAGTCGTTTTACAATTTTCAATTGATTTTGTAAGAGATAAAGTATCGACAATAAAAATACGTTGAATCGTTTTTAATCCGATTTTATTGGCATTTCGAATTGTCGAACCTTTTGTTGAAATAATGCCTTGTGCTCCGATAACATCTTGAATATACAAAAGAGCTTCCTCTGTATTCGTATTTAAACCTTGTATAAAATCACAATGAAGAAATACATCATGTCCATGTTTCTGTAATTCATACACACGCTCTGGTAACTCCAGCATTGAACCCGTCATAAGAAAAACTGTTTTCGGTAATTTTTTGTATGTTTTGTACCCTTTCCAATCCTTTATCATCGCTATATAAGGTTCTTTAAACATTTATTCCACCTAGCTTTTCTATTTTTATCCAAACTAAAAACACCTACTTACATAGAACACCTTTCTCCTTATTTGAACTCTAGGGAATAGAGCACACTTAAGAAAGCGGCACGTTATATGTAAGCGGGTGTTCTCAAATGTTCTCTACCCTAGTTATTTTGTTACCTTTACTATATTACGCATTTATTAAGTCAGTTTTGATAAATTGTTAATTAGGTGTTAATCGAATGTTAATATTCACCACACCATCATTTACAATAATCCAGATATATAAATATTATTCCACAGAACACAACGATGTTTAAAATTCAATCAATATGTAAATTCATTCCATAGTTAATGAGTTTTAGTTTTCTTGCGACTGCTTGCGAAGCAAAGTTATCCCAAGAAGTACTATAAAGTGGAATGCGCTGTTCCTCTTGTATTGATATTGCCCAGGCTGTAACGACATCAGTACCATATCCATTCCCTTGAAACTCCGCTAACGTTTCCACACTTGCCTCAGCAGCTACGGGCGTACTTCTGGCACTGCAACATATAGAAATTACCTTTTCATTTTTTACAATTGCAAAATAAGGTTTCTTCCATTCCATCTGTTCTATTAGATTAGAAAAGTTTTCTCGCAAAAGCTCTTTATTTTTCTCTATTATTTGTATTGTTCTAGTTGGCTTATGTAGATTATTAGGGAACATGAAAGCAGGACCCATCCAAATATTCTCCACCGTTCTCTCTTCATTTAATACTTTAATGATCTTTGCTATCTCTATATGATTTGAGCGTTCTCGAATTAATTTCTCAATCTTACTTATCATTTCACTATCCAGGTTATAATGATATCTCGTTATATTCCCTTCACGAGTTCGGCCAAGAAAAAAACGCGGCACTTTCAGATTTCCATTTTCATTTACATTCTTTATTCTTCCTACTTGATTATGAACAAATAAAACCTCTGCCTGAATTGCTATTAACTCAAGTTCTGAAAATTTCATTTGTAGCCTCCTTAATTACTATGTATATAAATTCCATTTAGCAAAACTTTATAGAATACGCACATAAGAATTCCTTATCTATTCCTCTTTTTAAATAATTTTTTCAAAACAAAAATCCCATTCAAATACACATTACTGAGTCCATCATCTACTAACTGATTTCTTCATTCTGTCTATCTAAATGGGATTATTTCGTGCTTTTTATTTCTTCAGCTTGTTATTCCGCCAGTTGTGGTTGCGGCTGTACTACTTCATTCGCTCCAGCTATCCTCAACATATTCGCAATATCTTTAAAACCTCTTTTTTCAGCATATCGCAGCGGCGTAATATTTTCCTTATTGGCCATATTTACATCTGCCCCGTGGTCAATAAGCATTTGAATTACTTTCTTATGACTTTCACTACCATTCCCTAATACAATTGCTTCTAATAAAGCTGTTCCACCACGTTCATTCTTATAATTCACATCAATATCTGTATGCTCTAATAATTCTTTAACAACCTCTACATGGCCACGCTCAGATGCAGAAATAAGTGCTGTTCCACCTGACTTAGTCGTTTCTTTCGTATTAACTCCTGCATTAATTAATACTTTTACAATATCCGTATATCCTTCTCTACTTGCATAAAGAAACGGATTGCTTTGCTTCTCGTCTTGAATTTCAATATCAGCACCCGCACCAATTAATGCTTTAACTGTCTCTACATGATTTTGATACGTTGCTGCAAGGACAGGCGTTTCTCCGTTGTCACCTTCTACATTGATATTCGCTCCATCTTGGATTAGCTTCATAGCTGTTTCTGTGTCTCCAAGCGTCGCAGAAAGTAGCAACTGTTTGTCCATTAAATTTATACTTTTTTCTTCTTTAGATTCTTCCTGTTCTTTATGCTTTTCTTTTTTCTTTTCGTTTTTCACATGAACCGGTTTTGATTCTGGCTCTTCTTGCTTGTCGCAAGCCACTACCGTCATTAAAAGTCCTAATAACATACATAATAAAATTTTTTGTTTTCTCACAACTACAGCTCCTATGAAAGATAATGTTTTCTTAACCATTCCTCCATCACATACAATAACTCGTCTTGATTACATTTATCCATAAGCCCTTTATATTCCTTCTTGAATCGGATTATCTAAACTTATACCTATGTTTCTCAACCTATATTAGCGAAGCAATTAGTTTAGCACGATTTTACCGCATTTGTATACATTTCTAAAAAGTACATAACGTGAAACTTTAATCAGTGGGGGTTGTTCATCCCCCACTGATTATTAGTTGAACCAATCGGGCATTTACGGGCAGTTGATCTCCCACCTAATTTCTTCGCTCCAGCCGCATTTTGAGGTGAGAGTTTTACTGCCCGGCAAATAGCGGGGTAAATGATTGCTTTAGGTTACTATATTCCATTGTAACCGTTCTTCTAAAAATTTTACACCTTTTCTATATTTGCACCTGAGTAATAATAAAAAAAGACAACTATATAGTTGTCTCTTTCTATTATTAATGATGCCCACCGTGATTTCCCTTTTTCGGGTTCCCCATCATCTCTTTATTCATTTCCCATTTATGCTCTGATAGCTCTTTATACGAAAGAACTTTCCCCTTATAGTTAGATACAAAACTCTCTGCATCTTTTTTATTTTTAAATGAAATGACATTATAAGCCATCGGTGTCGTTATTGTTTTATCATATACGTAAGTAGCATCTTCTAACGAAACCCAATCTTTCGAATCATAATCTCGAACAAATTTTTCTTTCGTCTTTTCACCTGAATTGATCTCCATCCATTTATACATGCAACCAATATCATCAAACTTTAATGCTTTTCCATTTTCTAAAATAATTTCTGTTGCGAATTGATTATCCATTACCCCTATTTGACAAATATCACACTTATCATTTTTCTCATTAATCGCAACAGCTGTTAGTTCTTTTTTCCCACATCCTACTATCGTAAATATGAAACATAAACATATAACAAGTGCGACATATTTTACCTTCATCAATATTCCTCCCTAGAAACCGTATACTCCACGAAAAGAATACCAAAAGGTTGTGTGAGATTTGTGAAAAAACAATGTTCTTTTTGTAATATATGGAACAAAAAAGAGATGTGCAGTTACTTCCACACATCTCTCATCATTCACAACCAGTAATTAATAAATCATCTTCTAACTTAACTAATAATGTGTCCGTATCAATGTTTTGTCCAACTTCTACATTTACTAATCTTATATTCCCACTAATCCCTACTGCAATTTTTTCAATCTCACCGTCATTTTTTCGGATCATCATTAACTTTTCCCATTCATATACGTAAGAGGATTCATTAATAAAAATCTCCTCTACTTTTCCTTTACACGAACTATAAATTTCTTCTATTCTTGTTTGCATTCAAAATCTACTCCCTACTTCACGCTTCGCTATTTCCATCTTATTCTACCATTCTTGTACGAAGGCATTTATCTTTTTAAAAATTCAAAATTACCCTGTGAACAAAATGATCAAAATAAAGATTATGCTTCTAATGATGTTATTTTTCAAATTATTTACCATTCCAATTGAACCTTTTATTATAAACAAAAAACCTTTTATCTGAATTTTTATTTTATTTTGAAAGCGTAATCATTTTTTGGAGGGGGAGATTACATGTTAGCATTACTCGGATTTACAATGGTATTTGTCTTTATGTTTTTGATTATGACGAAACGTATGTCTGCACTAGTAGCATTAATATTAGTTCCAATTATTTTCGCATTAATTGGTGGCTTTTATGCGAATATGGGCCCGATGATGTTAGAAGGAATTCAAAAGCTAGCACCTACTGGTATTATGCTTATGTTCGCCATTTTATATTTCGGAATTATGATTGATAGCGGTTTATTCGATCCTGTCATTGGTAAAATTTTGAAATTTGTAAAAGGAGATCCTTTAAAAATTGTTGTTGGTACAGCTATTCTTACTATTATCGTTTCATTAGATGGTGACGGAACAACAACATATATGATTACAGTTTCCGCAATGTATCCACTATATAAACGCCTTGGGATGAATCCGCTTATATTAGCTGGGGTTGTTATGTTAGGGGCAGGTGTTACAAATCTTACACCTTGGGGTGGACCAACTGCTCGAGTTATGAGTGCTCTTGGACTTGATGCATCAGAGCTCTTCACACCACTTATACCAGGAATGATTGCTGGTGCAATTTGGGTAGTTTTCGTTGCCTACTATCTTGGAAAAAAAGAAAGAAAACGTTTAGGAATTATGGATGTTCAATATTTAAAACACATGCAAACAATGGATGAGCAAGCTGCGACAGTCGAAGCTGAAATACATAAACGCCCGAAACTGCTATGGATTAACTTTTTATTAACTGTTGCCCTACTCGTCTGTCTCATACTAGAAGTTATGCCGTTACCTGTTTTATTTACAGTCGCTTTTGCTATTGCGGTGATGATTAATTATCCAAGCTTGGAACAACAAAAAGAACGTATTGCTTCTCACGCTGGAAACGTATTAGCGGTTGTTTCTCTCGTATTTGCCGCTGGAATTTTCACTGGTATTCTATCAGGGACAAAAATGGTAGATGCAATGGCTCAAAGTGTAGTGACTCTTATACCAGATGCTCTTGGACCACAACTACCAATTATTACAGCTCTTCTTAGTATGCCGTTCACATTTTTCATGTCCAATGATGCTTTTTACTTCGGTGTACTACCCATTTTAACAAAAGCTGCCGCTGCTTACGGAATTAGTGCAGCTGAAATGGGACGCGCTTCATTACTCGGGCAACCTGTTCACTTACTAAGCCCACTCGTTGCTTCTACTTATTTATTAGTTGGTATGGCAAAAGTTGATTTTGGTGAACATCAACGCTTTACTTTGCTTTGGGCTGTTGGAACGACAATGGTTATGTTGATTACTGGAATTGTAATTGGAATTATTCCAATATAAGATAAAACTAGGAAAAACAGTAGAGGAAATATAATCCTCTACTGTTTTTATTGTTGTGAAAGTCCCCTACGAAGAAACGCGGAAATACCTTCTTTCTGGCCTCCCCACACTTCCATATATAAGCTCCGCATGCACTTTCTTTCCAGAGATTAAATGTTCTAAGTAGCGCCTCGCAGTTGATCGGCTTACGCCTACCATTGAACTTAGCATCTCTGCAGTAATTCCCTCCTCATTAACAGTTAACATATGCTTTTTTATTTTTGCTAACGTTAAAGGGTCGATTCCTTTTGGCGCATATTCTATTTGATTTGCCTGCACCCCTCTTTGGGACCATAGATGTTCAATCTGTTCTGAAGATAATTGAGCATTTTTCTTTAACTTCGTAATCTTCTTTTGATAACTTTCTAAACTTGCTTTAAAACGATCAAATGTAAGTGGCTTTACGATATAATCTGTTACCCCACCTCGTAAAGCATGCCGCACTACATCCGTCTCTGATGCGGCTGTAATCATAATAATGTCTGTATCATGCAAATTATGCCTAATATATGTGACGAGTTCAGTCCCTTGCATGTCAGGTAAATATACATCTAATAAAACGAGTTGTGGCTTTACAAACTCTAACCATTCTTTCGCCTGTTCTCCAGTCGTTGCTGTTCCAATTACTTTAAACCCCTCAATTTTTTCAGTAAAACGACGATGAATTTCCGCAATCCGAATATCATCTTCTACAATCAATACTTCAATCCCCTCATTCATTACAATTCGCCTCTCTCTTTCGGTAATGCAATGATAAATAAAGCACCACCTAAATCCCCTTTTTCAATCGCAATACTCCCATTTAAATCTTCTACTAACTCTTTCACTTTTGCTAATCCATATCCACGTTTGTCGCCCACTTTCGTCGAAAAACCTTTATAAAATATGCTTGTAATTATTTCATCATGAACACCTTGTCCTGAATCTTCTACTTCAATTAATATTTCTTCCCCAATATCTGTTACAAACATTCTTACTTTCTTATCATGATCTTGATTTCTTTCAATTGCTTCAAATGCATTCGTGATCAAATTCCCTAAAATAGAAACAACGTAATTACTCTCAATATGTGGACTTAAATTTTCTAAACTACTTTCTCGATCTAGCATAAAATCAATCTTCAACTCTCTTGCCCTATTATAAAATCCAATTAAAATCCCACCTAACCATGGATTTTGAATTCGTTTCATAATAAATTGAACAAACTCTTGATATACTGCCGTTTCCTTATGAATAAGCTCTAAAGCATCTTCATAAGACTCTAATTGAATAAGACCTGAAAGCGTATACAATAAATTGTTATATTCGTGTGTTTGCGCCCGCAATGCCTCTGTATACTGCCGTGTTTGAGATAATTCCGCTGTTAATTGATCCATCTCAGATTTCAAGCGCAAGCTGGATACTACACCAGTTACTTTATTATTAACTTTAATAGGTAGGCGATTGGCAATAACATCCTGCCCCTTTATATTTAATTGGCGATCAAATTGTTCTTCTCCAGTTTGAAATACATCCAGTATCGATGAATTAGGAATAACATCTAAAATAAATTTCCCTATTATATTTTGTTGTTTATCTAAAGAAAGGATATCGTATGCCGCTTGATTTACTAAACTAACCATGCCATTTTTATCGATTACTACAATTCCTTCACGTACAGATTGAATAACTGTACTATGCTCCTCGTATAAAGATGAAATTTCTTCTGGCTCCATTCCAAACATCATCCGCTTAATACTTTTAGCTAAATATACAGAGCCAATTATCCCAATTAACAGACCTGTTATTGTAATCCAAAACACACGCTTTCCATATACTTCTATCGCTCCATAAATATCATCCATGGAAAAACCAACAGATACTACACCAATAATTTCATTATCCTGATTACGAATTGGGACTTTTCCACGTAATGAAGGCCCTAATGATCCCGTTGCTTCCGAAACGTAAGACTTCCCCTCTAATAGAACCCCTTTGTTATCTCCACCAACCATTCTCTCTCCTATTTTATCTCGCATAGGATGTGCGTAACGAATACCATCTTTATTTCCAACTACAATAAAGTCGGCATCTGTTTCGATTCGAATTTTTTCTGCAATTGGCTGAATAATAGAAGCTGGATTTTCCTTTTGAAAAGCTTCCCCGATTTCTGGTATAGCAGCAACTGTTTTCGCAACATGCAACGCTCTTTTTCCAATTTGCTCCTCTACTGTTTCAGATAATATATAGTAAAATAAATAACTTGTTAACAGCAGTACAACAAGAATAAGTGTGCTAATAGTTAATGTAATTCTCGGTTGCAGCTTTAATTTTTTAAATTTCAAAACCATTCCCCTAACATGACTAAAGATAGAATTTGACGAAAGAATTCTCCTTCCAGAGGCGCGTGAAGGGCGATAACCCAGCGGGAGGTGAGAGATGAATTCCGGCTGGTTATAGCCAAAAACTTTTGATAAACTAGCTATATGCAGTTCTTTGATAACTTGATATAGAAGGTTGCAGGAAGAAAATAGAGTGCGAAAGCCAAGCCATTCGGTTCCTGCGTAAAATATCAACCGTATAAAGAGAGCCTCCAAGCGTTGGATATCTAGGATTGGAATGCCCCGAAGTAACGCTCAGGGAGACGAAAGGTTACTTTCATCGTGGAACTGAGAAGCTCCCACTTCAAGCTTCGCTAAGCGGTGAATAGTTCACAGAAAATACAGTTTTTTATAATTTCACCTAATCATAACATGGTTACTCTATATTTCTTTGTTTTTTATCTTCATAAATTGAAACTTTAATCACTCCACAAATAGCCGGATAAAAAAAGAAACGAAGTAAAATTACTACCTCGTTTCTTAATACTTGTTATTACACTTTAAATTTACCAATCATTACTTGTAGTTTTTCTGCCATTTCCGACAAGTGAACTGCTGCTGAATTTATTTCTTCTACTGAAGCTACTTGTTCTTCAGAGGAGCCAGCAATATTTTGAACACTTGCTGCATTTTCTTCAATCGTTGCTGCAATTTCATTAATAGATGCACTAACTTGTTTTGCATCTATCGTCATTCGTTTCGCTACTTCTACCATACTATCAATTTGTACAACTGTATCATTTGTAGATTTCAATATTTCTACAAAGCTTTGCTTCGTTTCATTTGCAACTACAAGTCCTGATTGTACCTCTGTCCCAACCTGATTCATAGAGCTTACAGTTTCTTTTATATCAAATTGTATCTCTGTTACTAGCTTACCAATTTTCGTAGAAGACTGTCCCGATTGTTCTGCTAATTTCCGTACTTCATCTGCTACAATTGCAAAACCTCTTCCTTGCTCTCCAGCTCTTGCAGCCTCAATTGCAGCATTTAATGCTAATAAGTTTGTCTGCTCTGCAATATGTTGAATCACTTCTAGAATAGCTCCAATTTGCTTCGACTTATCATCTAATAAAGAAATGACTTTGTCTGACTGTGAAACAGACTCATGAATTAATTGCATTTGATTCACAGTTTGTTCAACTAACTTTCCGCCATCTTCAGCCTTTTGCTTCGTATACATAGATGCTGTGGACACTAATGAAGAGCTATCCGCTACACGCTGAATTCCTTCTGTAACTTCTTCTAACAAAGTCGCTCCTTCTTCAACTTCTTTCGTTTGTATTTCAGCCCCACTCGATACTTGCTCTATCGCCTGTGTAATTTGTTCCGTCGCTTCACCCGCTTGCTTCATGCTAGCTGTTAATTCTTCTGAAGAAGCCGCTACATGACCAGCTGAAGTATTAATATTTGAAATCACATCATGTAATGATGCCGCCATCTCATTAAAACTTTCACCTAACTGACCAATCTCATCTCTTGAACGAACAGCAATTGACTCTGTTAAGTCACCTTCGCTAATTTTCTTCGACGATATAACAAGTTGTTTTAACGGTCTAATAATAGAAGCGATTATAAAATAGATTGCAATTCCACCAATTATTAATGAAATTCCAAGAACAGTTATTGTTTTATAGAAAATAGGTTCAGCCGCTTGAATAATTTCTTTTGAAGGCATAATCCCTGCTATTTTCCATCCGGTTTGCTTATTTGTTTTAAAAGTGATATTGCGATCCTCGCCATCTAATGAAAATTGAAAATCACCTGTTTCTTGTTTATACAGTTCCTTTTCAAGTTTCTCTTCTACCTTTTCCCCTGGCTTCAGCGTTGGATGTGCTACCACATTTTTATCCTGATCAAAAATTGCAACATACCCCCCTTTACCAATATTAACCATTTTCGAAGTATTTACAATATCATTTATAATTAAATCAATACCGAGAACACCACTTTTATCCTCATTTTGTTTTGCTATTGTAACAACAATATTTCCTGTCGTTTTTGATTTATATGGAGCCGTAATAATTACTTCTCCACTTTTTTTCACTGCCTCTTTATACCAATCTCTTTCTACCGGATTATACCCTTCTGGCATTTGAATTGCCGGTGATTGAATAAATTGCCCATTACTAGATCCAGTATATATTGCTTCCATTTCTGGATGTAATTTATTATATTCTTCTAATTTATTTTGCACGTTTTGAAGCTGATCTGCTTGATAACTCGCTCCAGTGAATAATTTTGTAAAATATGCTGCATCTACTTTCTTACTATCTAATTCTTTATTAATTACATTATTTAAAATCTTCACGTTATCTTTTGCTGATTGCAAAATTGTTTCATTAAAATTTTCCTTCGCCTGCTTATAAGATGTCCAGCCAATTATAATACTTGGTACAATTAAAATAATAATAAATGATACAAGTAACTTTGTTTTTAAACTACTACTCCTTAATTTTCCTTGAAACATATTTCTGCCCCTCCATACCGTTTTACATGCAATAAATTATAATTAATCTATTTATAAAAATTATAAGATATAAATAAATTGATGAGACTCTCTATTTCTCTTTACTGATCTTTCTAGATTTAAAAGGTTATTGCATACATATTTCATTCTATAAAAATTAAATAATTAAAACAATGTATAAAAATGTATATTATTTGAAATATTATAATTAACAAAAGAACCTCTAGTATGCCATTTACTAGAGGTTCTTTTCATCTTGCTATTCTTTATCTTTTTTTATTTCTTTCTTCTCATCTTCTACTACTGATACTACAGGTTTATCATTTGATAGTTGTTGCACAGCACCTTTTCCAGCGAATCCTTCTAGTAATTCTTTTAAATCAATACCAGAAGAGGCTTTTAAAGTTTCTTGCATCGTTGCCATTAAATCAGTCGCATAACCCGCAACTTTTCCAGCACCGCTATTCTTACCACCGCCGCCTGTATCGACAACTGTAATCTTATCAATATTGCTAAGTGGACTTGCAATTTCTTTCGCGTAACTTGGAAGCATTTTAAGAACCATATCCATAATTGCCGCTTGACCATATAATTCAAACGCCTCTGCAATTTTTTGTTTCGCTTCTGCTTCTGCTAAACCTTTTAACCTAATAACATCTGCTTCCGCTGTACCTTGCGCTTTTTGTACTTCCGCTTTCGCTTGACCTTGCGCTTTTTCAATTTCTGCTTTTGCTAAACCTTCTACACGTACTTCTTCTGCACGTGCTCTTGCTTCAGCTTCAATCTTATATTGATCCGCATCTGCTTTTTTCATTTGTTTTACTTTTTCCGCTTCTGCTGATTGTTCAACAGCATAGCGATCTGCATCTGCCTTTTTCTTTACTTCTGCATCATATTGCTTTTCACGACGCGCAATCTCTTTTTCTTCTAATTCAATTTGCTTTTCACGCTCAATGATTTTAACGCGCATTTGCTCTTCTGTAACACCTTGTTGCGCTTTTGCTTGTTGTAATTCATAGGAAAGATCTGCATCTGCGCGAGCTTGTTCTTGGTCTCTCTTATAAGATTGTACTTTTAACTCTTTATGTTTTTCAGCTTCAGCGATTTGTGCATCACGTTGATACTCAGCTTCTTTCGCTTCTTTCTCAGCACGAGCTTTTTCAATTCGTGCCTCTTTTTCACGCTCTGCATTCGCAACTGTTGCATCACGCTTAACCATCGCAATTTGTGGCTGACCAAGTGCATCTAAGTAACCGTTCTTATCCATGATTTCTTTAATTGTAAAGGAAACGATGCGAAGTCCCATCTTCTTTAAATCTGTAGAAGCTACTTCATGTACCTTTTGAGCGAATTGCTCTCTATTACTATAGGCATCTTCTACTGTCATAGAAGATAAAATAGCACGTAGATGACCTTCTAAAACTTCTTTTGCTTCTATTTTCAACTCTTCTGTTTCTTTTCCTAAATATTGTTCAGCTGCTGTAGAAACTTCTTCAATGGTAGATCCTACTTTAATAATAGAAACACCATTTACTGTAATCGGTACACCTTGTTTCGTATACGTATCACGTGTTCCCACTTCTAATTTGTAGTTTAATAGACTTAAAGGCTCTGCTCTTTGCATAATCGGAACTACGAAAGTACCGCCACCACGAATAATCTTAATCTTCTTTCCATCATCAGTGGTAACTACATTTTTCCCGCCACCAAGCCAGTTTCCAGTAACAATTAATGCTTCATCTGGTCCAACTGTTCGATACTTTGTAATGAATACTAAAATGAGTAGAATTAAAATTGCGAGTAATACTCCACCGATAATTAATGGAATCGTCATGTAAATTCCCCCTTATAATTTTGGTTTCTTTAAAGAATAAGCGATGTTCTGTACAAGTAAAACACCATCTTGGACTCCCTCGATAATAACTTCCGTTCCTTGTGAAATATCTTTCTTTCCAACTGTTTTAGCTAGGATTGCATTGTTTCCAAATTGGGAGGAAATTAATACTTCACCAAACCCTTCTGTAGGAATAGTCGTAATGACCTCTCCCTTACAACCAATGAATTCATCCATACGCTGCACAGTGTTTTGTTCTGCTTCTGCAATCGGCTTTAAAATTAATATTTTCATTATGAAGACACCAATAAAGGATATAGCAAATGCAGCCCCAAAAATAAGAATGCTATTAAAGGAAAATAAATATTCTCCTATATAACTAAGTCCACATAACATGGCGAAAAAACTAAGTAATAAAGTAACAACGGATACCGATCCGCCTCCAAAACTAAATATGGATTCAAATATATCTCCAAAAAAGATATAAATAACAGTGAGTATAGTAGCAATAATAAATCCGTATAAATAAATTGTTTCAAGTGGATAACCAAACAAAGCCATTTCTTATCCCCCTTTCTTAAACAATCCCTTTTTTGTTATGTGTATGCCCCACCTCTTTCAAAGATTATAGTTCTTAATTTTCAGTTATTTACCCTTTAAAGAAAAGCCTGTAAGACAGGCCCCTAAAAAAGAACAGGAGAAACCTATTGTGACAGGCTCCTCCTAGTAAATAACCGATATATTATATATCTATATAATATACTATTTTCCACAAAAAGTAAAGTTAAACATACATTGGAAAAGCGTTTATTTTAGTGATAATGAGTACGTTCCATCGCCATTATCATATTTATATACATACAAATAATACTTACCTGGTTTTGCATTAAATTTTGCCTCTATATGATTTCCATTAGCTTGACCGTAAGCGGCATAATTTTGCATATCTGATTCATGGTGAAGCACCCATGTCATCCCGATTCCATACTCATTTAAAACGGAAATATCGATATTTTTCGTTGATGCTACATTAAATGTATAAACATCGGTGTGATCTCCGCCGATAAGGCTACCTTTTATAGTAGTGTTTAGCCCAATACGATTCGCTTCCTCTGGACGATTATTTGGTTCTAATTCTGTTAAACTTCCATCTTTAATCGTAACAGTGGTTTCGTTTCTGCTCTCTTTACCTTTATCATCTTTTACTCTTAACGCTACTTTATAAATTCCTTCTCTTTCATATGCATGTATTGGATTAACTTCTGCACTTGTGCTGCCATCTCCAAATTCCCATAAATAAGAAACAATTTTTCCATCTTCATCATTTGAGCCATCACTTTTAAATTGAATTCCTTCTTTTACAAGCCCATTATAAGGTCCATTTATATTAACCGTTGGAGCTTTATTTTCTCCATCATCTTTTGCGATACCGTGGAAGACTACATCATATTCAAATTCATTTGAACTATTCACACGATAATTGACGAAGTATGCTGTAACAGTTTTGTAGCCACTCCATTCTTTTTGCGCCAGTTGTTCTAGTGCTTCATTTACTCGTTTACTCATTTCGTTCCAGTCTTCTGATTCACCTTTTGTTACACTACCTGTAAATGTGCCTTCTAATGTAAATGTATTAAAGAATTGGGAGCTATGTTTTGTCATTTTTGCCTCTTTCATCGGCAACGTATCACTAATTTCTTTCTCTACTGCTGTTAACGATTTTGGTGCATGTTCAGCTAAATAATCATCTGCTACTTCCGGTACATTATATTTATCTTGATTATCAATTAGCTGTTGCATATACTCTTGATACTCTTTATTTAGTTTAGAATCTTTACTTAAATTCTCACGATAGGCATCATAATTTTTCACGTCATTTGCACGAATTAAATCTTGAATTTTATCAAATGTTTCAAATTGATGTGTATATAAATAAGATTGCAATGCGAACGAGTAATTATAGAAATCCCAAGAACCATATTTAGCAAATAATGTGCGCTCTGCTGTATAACGGCTTGCAGGATCAGATGATAATCCACTAATGATGCTCTTTCTCGGTACTACATTATTTGTACGAGTAGATCCTGCGAAAAATTCTGCATTTCCTTCTTGGAACCAAGTTAATCTCTCATTTTGATACATATCTCCTCTTCCAAATAAACCTGGCACTTCAAATCTACCTTGAAGATAATGAGTAAACTCATGACGGAATAACTCTTCTAAGCTATAAATACTTTGTTCTGGCGTACGCTCATATGTAAAGAATGTACCTGTTTCTTCTATATAAATGCCACCGTTGTTTGTTTCATATCCATACAGTTGTCTGTTTAACTGATATTCGTCTGGAGTATTATAGATTACTATCGTTAATACGTCGTCTGCATTACCTGGCTCTAATGCTTTGTCATTCCCAATTACACGATGATACTGTGCTTTTACTTCCTTTGCAGCCCAGTATAGTCTCTTAATTTTTTCTTCTGATACTTTATCTCCTGTTTTAAATACGATAGATCCATCGTCGAATGTATACGTTTTTGGTAAGTACTGTTCTTTTCCTTCTTTACGTATCGTCTCTAAATCTACCGTATTACCGCTATAATCTTTTCCGTTATAATTTGTTGTAATTTGTTCTACTGCAACAAAATACGGCTCACTTAAACGCGGATACATATGCATTGCTTGTGTAACAACCTCTAAACCTTTATTTGGATTACTATGAAACTTCCCTAAACGACTAGCAAAATAAATTCCATTATTAACGAGCCACTTATTTTCTGGTGTTACTTCATTTAAAAGAGCAATACGATTTATTTCATTAATAAATCCATCTATTTTCCCGTACCACATTGTATCTTTTGCTTCTTTACGAGTTTCAAATAAATAAGATTGCATATCATAATCAATACCTTGCATCATATCGTATACAGCTTGTCCTTTCATACGATCGTCTGCATACGTATGAAGATTATCATTGTATTGTTTTAAAATATTCGATGCGTATTGAACCGTTTCCACATCACTTGAAGCATTACTAATTAATTTACCGTATGCAGATACGACTGCATCTTGCTCATATGTACCAAGCTTAAAGTTTGGATTGGTTGCAATTGCTTTTAAAGCAGGTAAACATTTATCCTGGAAGCTTCTCTCATTTAAATCGCTTAATTCATTATTGTAAAATGCAAGATAAAAAGCTGAACGTAACACTTCAGTAAACGTTTGAATTCCTTTTGAATCATCTTTCGTAAATGTACTACCTCTATGAGCTAATTCGTCTATAATTACTTGCATTTTTCCGTTATCTTTATAAAAGGCTTTTGCATCTTCATTAAACTGGAATAAGTCTGTAATTTGGTGCCACTTAATACTGCCTAACGTTTCAATTAATTCTTGATCATTCATTTTGTTTAAATCAGCCATTGAATAGCTTTCTTTAGCTTGCTTTACTGCCGAGTTCTTCGTAATAGATGCTGGTCGCTGTGAAAAATCTCCTACTTTTAAACGTTCTTGAAATGATAGTGTTTCCTCGGCTTTAGAAGCGTGTCCGATCTCATCTACTGGTTTTTCAATTCCAACTGGTTTCGAATGTAATACATTATACGGTACCTTTTCTTCTGCTGATACATTCGTTTGAATTGCTCCTAATGATAGCGCCATTGTACTAATACTAAGCATCACTTTATTAATCTTTGATTTCTTGTTCATATCATTGCCCCCTATTTATATATTCCCTTGAAGAATTTAACATAAAATCTAGATACAACAATATAAAATGCAATATTTCATATTATTTCTTCCTACAATTTGTATATATCGTGAACAAATCAACCTTTATCTCCCGCCAATAATCTGCTTTCTTCCATTTCTAATACACTTAGAAATGCCCAGCAATATCCTTCTCTCATAAAAAAAGACATCATCATATGCATGTTTCTAATGAAACTGCCATGATAATGTCCTCTCGAAAAAGCGAAAATTAGTTATATCTAATAATAAGATTAAACGTTATTTATTTCTTAAATAATCTCTTTCTAAATACGAACATACTTAGGGTGGAAAGAACAAGTGTTATTCCAGAAAGTAAAGTCGATGTGCTAGCTTCACCGCCTGTTGATGGTAAAGATTTCTTGCCTTCCTCTGACTTATTAGTATGTTGTTTATTTAATGTGTCTGCTTTTCTTCCCTCTTTTTCAACAACTTGATTATTCTCTTTTGGCTCTTGATCCAATCCTGTTGCTGATTCTTTTACTTCTTCAACTTCTTTCGTTGGCTCTTTTACTTCTTCTTTTGTTTCTTCAACTTCTTTTACCGGCTCTTTCACTTCTTCTTTTGTTTCTTCAACTTCTTTTACCGGTTCTTTCACTTCTTCTTTTGTTTCTTCAACTTCTTTTACCGGTTCTTTCACTTCTTCTTTTGTTTCTTCAACTTCTTTTGCCGGTTCTTTCACTTCTTCTTTCGCTTCTTCAACTTCTTTTGTTGGTTCTTTTACTTCTTCTTTTACTTCTTCAACTTCTTTCGTTGGTTCTTTTACTTCTTCTTTTACTTCTTCTTTTACTTCTTCTTTTACTTCTTCAACTTCTTTCGTTGGTTCTTTTACTTCTTCTTTTACTTCTTCTTTTACTTCTTCAACTTCTTTCGTTGGTTCTTTTACTTCTTCTTTCGGTATTAATTGTTCTACTATATTCTGCATGACAATGCCACTATATAATATGCCAGTCTCATAATGATCTGCATCTAAATCAAATTCATATATTTTTTCTCCTAAAGTATTCCAAATGATTCCCTCATCAGTAAGCGTTCCACCTTCACTCTTTAGTGTAATCTTTTCAATTGGCTCTCCTTCTAAATTATATACAGGAATTGTCACTTCTTTATTTATTTCTGCAGCATCCAAAATGACCTTTTGCCTTCTAACATCAATTGTTCCCCACTGACCTAATTGTATTAACGGCCTTACATCACGAATCTCATTTTCAGCTAATTTTAAACTAAGTAAGTCTAACATTGAGCCAAGAACCGTTACATCTTTAATACGATTATCTGTAAGATTTAACCATTGTAAATTTTTCAATGAAGATAACGGTGTTACATCTTCAATTTGATTATGAGATACATTTACATCGTTCAATTGTTTCAAGTTTGAGATGAACTCAATATTTTTCAGGCCTACTCCTTCTAAAGTGAGGTTTTCTAAGTTCGTCATGTACTCTAAACCGGTTATATCTTTTATCTCTTTTCCTTTTTCTTTTTCTTTAAGTATCTCTAATTTTTTAATCTGTAATAAATCTTCTTTTGTGATAGGAGTGTTTAAATTCTCTCTACCTAAATTCTCTTTATTAATATGTTGTTGTAAAGTTTTATCGAGAATTAAATTTTCACTTTCTTTTTGTTTTTCAACTATATTCTGTACGACCATCCCATTAAACCTTATTTTACTTTCAGCAGGATTCGTATCTAGTTTAAATTCATATATTTTTTCTCCAGGACTATTCCATTTTATAAATCCGTTACTCAGCGTAGCCCCCTCACTTTTCAATTTAATATTCTGAAGTGGCTCTCCTTTAAAATTGTATACTGGAATTTTTATTTCTTCATCTACGCTTGCTTCATCTAAAAAGATTTTTTGTCTTTGAATATCTATTGAAGTTCGCTTACCCAATTCCTCAACAGACTTTATGTCAGAAATTTCATTCGCTCCAAGATTTATCTCATGTAAATTTGTTAAATTACTCAGTGGCGATATATCAGAGATATAATTCTCTTCTAAATTTAATACTTGTATTTTTACTAATTTAGATAATGATGATATATCTTTTATTTCACTATCAGCAATTTCTAGTTCAATAAGATTACTCATTTTACTAATAGGCTCAACATCACTAATTTTATTATTTCCTATCCATAGTAGTTTCACATTCTTTAACTTCTCAATACCCGAAAGATTACTAATTTGATTATTTGCTAAGTATACTTCTTCTAACGATAACACTGTAAATAATGGTGTAAGATCCTTTATATTATTACCAATTAAATCTAATATTTTAATCTTTTTCATTTGACTTAACGGTGTAAGATCTGCAATTTTGTTATCTCTTAAAAAGAGCATGTCAAGATTCTCTAGCTTAGAAACGGGTTGAATGCTTTCAATTGGATTAGAGGATAAATCTAAATATTTCAAATGTCTCAATCCCGAGATAACAGATATGTCTGTTACATTAGACTCTCTTAATGTCAACTTCTCTAAGTTTGTCATATATTCTAAACCAGCTATTTCATTTATCCCCTCACCTGAGTATATGGATAATGTTTTAATTTGTAATAAATCTTCCTTCGTTATAGGTTCATTTATATTTTTTCTCTCTAAATTATATTTATTAATATGCTGTTGTAATTTCTTATCAACTATTACATTTGCACTTTCATCTTGTTGATCCACTTTATCCTCTTTATTTTCCTTTTGCTTTTCTGGAACGTTATTTTCTAAATTTAAAGCATTTACTTCAAACTGCACTTGATATTTATTATCATAGGTCATTGTTGGAATATAAATATGCATTTGCATATTATACCTCTTTCCTAATTCCCCTACTTCAAATCGAATTACTTTCGTTCCATTTTTCTTTTTATCTTCTGATATTACTTGTACATCATGAAACACACCAGGAGTATGAATATCTTCTGTTTTCAAGTATTTGAAGAAATCACTATCACTTAACGTTGCCGTTACAATTTTCTTTCCATTTTCAATTGTTAACTTAGGGTCCTTTATATAAACAGCTGCCATAGATTCTTCATTCGTTTTATCTTTATACGCTTTAATAACAGCATCATACGTACCATCTTCTAAAGCATATCCCGTTTTATTAGCCTCAATTGCTACCGCTGCTAAAGCAGGTGTTGAATACGCAGCAAACGGTAACGCTAAGGCTGCCGCCACTAGTATTGCATTTATATGTTTTCTTTTAGTTTTTTTCAACTTTACATCTCCTCCAAAATCTATAAATCGAAATGTAATCATTTCTCGAATAAATGATAATGATTTTCATTATCATTGTCAACTAAAAAATAAAAAGTTTACAAAAAAATAATCCCTTTAAAAGGGATTATGCCATCTTTTCACCTGATTCTTCTTTAAAGAAGCTTTTCATCGCATGGAATACATCTGCTTTTTGCTTTAAAATATAATATCTGAAATTCTCATCTTTAATATTTTTATAAGCTGACATAAGTGTACTGTGGCGGTTGTATTGATTCACTTCCCCATACCCAAACATATTACATTTTTTCATCAGCTCTTCAACAAGCTTTACACATCTAGCATTATCCGAAGTTAAATTATCACCGTCTGAAAAATGGAATGGATAAATATTATAGCGGTCTGGTGAATATTTATTATCGATTAACTCAAGTGCTTTTTTGTATACGGAAGAACATATCGTTCCACCACTTTCTCCTTTTGAGAAAAACTCTTCTTCTGTGACGACTTTCGCTTCCGTATGGTGGGCAATAAACTCAATGTCCACAGTTTCATACTTCGTGCGTAAAAACCTTGTCATCCAGAAAAAGAAGCTACGTGCCATATACTTCTCCCATATCCCCATCGATCCACTCGTATCCATCATCGCTAATACAACAGCCTTTGAATCTGGCTTTAGCACTTCATTCCAAGTACGGAACTTTAAATCTTCTTGGTGAATTGGATGGAAGGATGCTTTACCACGCATCGCATTTCTTTTATACGCTGATATCATCGTTCGTTTCTTATCAATGTTTCCCCATAAGCCTGTTTTTCTAATATCATTAAACTCAATGTGCTCAATCCTATTTTCATCCATTTCTTTCCTCTTTAAATTCGGCAGCTCTAATTCTTTAAAAAACGCTTGCTCTAATTCTAAAATTGAGACTTCTGCTTCATAATAATCTTCCCCAGCTGAATCTCCTGCACCTTGCCCTTTTCCTGGTCCTTTTTGTTTTTGACCACCTGATCCATCTCTCGCAACGACATCACCAACTTTACTGTCACCGTTTCCTTGCCCGACATGTTTATTTTTATCATAATTGTATCTAATCTTATATTCATCTAAAGAACGAATCGGTATTTTCACAACATCCTTGCCATTAGACATAACTATACTTTCTTCTGTTACAAGATCGGGTAAATTATTCTTAATGGCCTCTTGCACCTTTTCTTGATGGCGTTGTTGGTCGTCATATCCTTTGCGATGGAGGGACCAGTTTTCCTGTGAAATCGTATAGTTTGGTTGATTTTCTTCGCCCATTCCTTTCCCTCCTTACTGTAATTATCTTCCTTTATGAACAGCAATCTATAAATTTTGTTCTGTAATGTACCAAGCTAGAATATTTGAAAAGTAACTGTCCATCGAAAATCATCCCATAAACATATATAACGTTTTTCATACAATACTCCGAGCATCCTAAACAAAATTTTGCCACTCACATACTAGAAAGAAATATTCAGCCGTTGATAAGAAAGAAACACAATGCATTGTTGCACACATTTTCGTATTGCAACATATTGTATTGTGTTGGCTTTTTTCGTATGAATGGTTGGTTACTCTATCATATGCATATTGTAAAAATAATTGACAATAAATTCATAAAATCGCATCTTAATTTATTATATTTGGACAAGCTATGACACTTTTTACAAATATCAATAGATAACAAAACGCCGTCCCAAGAACAAGAGACAGCGTTTTGTTATCAAACTATCGATTTAACAAACTACCTACATAGCGTAACAATTCATTCGCAGATGAAGAATTATATCCATGCTCATCAATTAAGCGTGCAACAACATCATTGATTTTCTTAAGCTGATTCTCGTCTGGCGTTTTCGTTGATGTTGTAATTTTCACTATATCTTTTAAATCAGCAAATAGTTTTTTCTGAATCGCTTCTCGAAGACGTTCATGTGAATTATAATCAAAGCGCTTTCCTTTACGCGCATAAGCAGAAATTCGAATTAAAATTTCTTCACGGAATGCTTTCTTAGCATTTTCTGAAATTCCAATTTGCTCTTCAATCGAACGCATAAGTTTTTCATCCGGGCTCATTTCTTCTCCCGTTAACGGATCACGTAATTTTGATTTATTACAATACGCTTCAACGTTATCTAAGTAGTTATCCATGAGTGTCTTAGCTGATTCTTCGTATGAATAAACAAACGCTTTTTGCACTTCTTTCTTAGCAATTTCATCGTATTCTTTTCTCGCTAATGAGATGAAATTCATATAACGCTCTCGATCTTCATTACTAATTGATGGATGCTGATCCAACCCGTCTTTTAGCGATCTAAGTACATCTAGTGCATTAATAGATGGTACCTCTTTTCGAATAATTGTAGAAGAAATTCGGTTAATAACATAACGAGGATCAATACCTTTCATACCTTCATCTTGATATTCACGTTGCAATTCTTCTACATCAATCGCATTATAACCTTCTACCGTTTCTCCATCATATAAACGCATCTTTTTAATTAAATCAATATCCGGACGCTTCGGATCTTTTAAACGAGTTAGAATAGTAAACATTGCTGCAACTCGAAGTGTATGCGGTGCAATGTGAACATTGGACACGTCACTTTCACGAATCATTTTTTCATAAATATGTTCTTCTTCGCTAACTCGTAAGTTATAAGGAACTGGCATTACAATAATTCTTGAGTGCAATGCTTCATTTTTCTTATTTGCTATGAAGGAACGATACTCTGTTTCATTGGTATGCGCTACAATTAATTCATCTGCTGAAATAAGCGCAAATCTTCCCGCCTTAAAATTCCCTTCTTGTGTAAGTGATAATAAGTGCCATAAAAACTTCTCATCACATTTTAACATCTCTTGGAATTCCATCATGCCGCGGTTCGCCTTATTCAATTCTCCATCAAATCGATATGCACGAGGATCTGATTCTGAACCATATTCTGCAATCGTAGAAAAGTCCAGACTACCTGTTAAATCGGCAATATCTTGTGATTTTGGATCAGACGGACTAAATGTACCAATCCCTGTACGGCGATCTTCAGAGAAGAAAATACGCTCTACAACTACATCCTCAATTCTTGATCCATATTCTTGCTCTAAACGCATCACATTTAATGGTGATAAATTCCCTTCAATTCTTACTCCATACTCATCAAAGAAGTCCTCACGTAAATGGTGCGGAATTAAATGCAGTGGATCTTCATGCATTGGGCAGCCTTTAATCGCAAAAATGGCTCCACGATCTGTACGTGAATATGTTTCTAATCCTCGTTTCAACATCGTAACTAAAGTTGATTTACCACCACTAACAGGACCCATTAATAATAAAATACGTTTTCTAACATCTAATCGTTTTGCAGATGGATGAAAATATTCTTCTACAAGGCGTTCTAATGCATCCTCTAATCCAAACAGCTGATTACTAAAGAAATTATATTTTCTTCTACCATCAACTTCTTCAATTCCGGCATCTTTTATCATATTGTAAATGCGAGAGTGTGCTGTTTGAGCCACCCATGGTCTTTCTTTCACAAGCTCCAAATACTCCGCAAACGTACCTTCCCATTGTAAACGTTCTTCTGCTGCTCGATGCTGTTCAATCTTTTTTAGAATATCCATTATAGCTCCTCCCCCATCTCCTTGTTCAATCGGATTATTATAAAAGGTATGCTAGGATGTCCTTAAACATTCTTTAAATCAAAACGAAATATATAATAGCTCTATAAAATTCTCTCCAAAATTCAAAGAAAATTCTGTATAATAAGGGTATTAACGTTTTCACGCTACTATTCATTGTAAATAAATTCTTTTCTTCTAGGAACCTTACATACATTTCGATTCACAAATAGGATTCGTAAACCGAAAAAGTAAGGAGGAAATTAGTATGAAGTTATTATTAATTTTAGGTGTATCACTCACATTTCTTACAGCTATTTTCACATCTGGTTATAACGATAAGCCAGGTACACATAAAAAGTGATGTGCTTTTTAGCACATCACTTTTTTCTTGCTTTTATAAACTATTTAAAATAAATATTTTCCACATCGCATATCGATAAAGGACGATTATAATAATACCCCTGTACGATTTTCACATTCTTTTCCTTTAAAAATTGTATTTGTTCCGCTTTCTCTACTCCTTCTGCAATTACATTTAATCCTAGAGTATGTGCTAAATGAATAATTGCAGCCGTAATATTCGTATCTCTTTCATCTATATATATACCTTCCATAAAAGAACGATCAATTTTTAACGTATCAATCGGATATGTTTTTAAATAACTTAAAGATGAATATCCCGTTCCAAAGTCATCTAAATGAATCTTTAAATTTTGTTCTTTTAACTGCAATAGCACTCTTTTCGATACATCTTTATGTATAAGGGCTCCTTCTGTAACTTCTATCGCTAATAAATGAGGGGGTACATTGTACTTGTTTAAAGCACGTGTAATCATCTCTATCAATGTAATAGAACGAAAATGTCTAGCTGAAATATTAACTGCAATTGGTACAACTTCATACCCTTTATTTAACCAGTCACGTATTTGTTCACACACTTGATGTACTACCCATTCATCAAGTTTAATAATAAATCCTGTTCTTTCAGCAAGTGGGATAAATTGATTTGGCGAGACCAACCCTAGCTCCTTATTCTCCCACCTTATTAAGGCTTCCATACTGGCTATCTTTCCCGTTTCAATATTAATTTGAGGTTGGTAATATAGGAAAAATTCATCTTTTTCTATAGCACGATGTAACTGATTTTCTATTATAAACCTTTGTTCACGTTCACAATCTAATCCACTACAATAAAAATGATAATACCCTTTTCCTTTTTCCTTGGCTTTTTCCAAAGCTGCGTCGACTCTTTGGAAAAGCATTTTTTCATCCATTCCATCTTCTGGGGCCATTACAATCCCAATTGATGCACTCAAATAAACATCCTCTTCTTCTAGTACAAAATGCCCACTAATTTTTTTTAATATTGTTTGCGCAACTTCCTCTACGCATTCTCTCGTTATATTTTCTATTAACATAACAAATTGATCATCATGTTCTCTAAATAAATGCATATCTTCTATTTTTACGCCTCGTAAGCATTCAGTAACTTTTTTTAAGACTTGATCTCCTTCTTTATGACCAAATGTATCATTAATAAGGTGAAATTCATCCAAATCTATAAAAATCAATGCGAATTTTTTATTCTCAGCTAAAAATTCATTTAGTTTATTTGTACATGATATTCTATTCATTAACCCCGTTAACTGATCGAAGTAAGCCAAATATTCTGTTTTCATCTCGGTTAATACTTGCCTTGTAACATCTCTCGTAACTATGTGCACCCCGACGATTTCACCATTCACAATAATGGGGATTGTCCTAACGGAAATATAAAGTTCATATCCTTCTTTATGAATGTACTTCTTTGCAACAATTTGTTTTGCTCTTCCCTGTAAAGCCCCCTTAAATATAGTTTGAAAAGCTTGTTCATATTCCTTATTTATAAACTGAAAAACAAATTGATTACTTAGTTCTTCATATCGATATCCAAATATTTCATATGTTGCTGGATTTGCATATGTAATTCTCCCAATAGAATTTACAGATACAATGGAGTCATTATTATATTCTAGTAATGACTTAAATAACATTTGTTTTTCTTCTATTTCCACTTTTTCCTTAACCTGTGCTGTAATATCCCTAGTAATACAAATAATAAACTGACATATTCCATTTACATCGCATACTGGATTAAGTGAAGATTCATAATGTATATTACCAGTTGGTAAACTAATTACATCACAAAATGTATTTGCTCTCGCTTCTCTCATTACTTTTGCATATTGCCTTTGTAATACCCTTGCCGTATCTTCTGGTAATACTTCTGCAAAAGTTTTTCCATAACATTCTGTTCCTAGCCTGGCATAATCCATCCCTATTTTATTCACATAAATATATTTAAAAGTTTCATCATCAATAACTTTCACAATAAACACTAAATCTTGAATAGCATGTAGCAGTCCCTGTCTTACTAAATCCATATCTATCATACTTAAAAAGGTATTTTGATTGTTATATTGTTCCTTCATATTTATCTCAACCCGTCTTATCTATTTTTATCCTTATACCTCATTCTATATGAATATGTACCCTTTTTAAAATGTATGATTACATATTTTCTAAAAAAAATAAAAAAGTCGCCAAATGGCGACTTTTAATAAACGATTTCTAAATCTAATCCTGGATAATTTTGTTGACGGAACGCTTCATAAATTAAAATTGCTGCTGTATTAGATAAATTTAATGAACGTACTTTATCCGTCATTGGAATACGTAAACAATGATCGAAGTTTTCTTCAATTACATTAGCTGGTAATCCATTTGTTTCTCTTCCAAACACGAAATAGTAATCCTTCTCACGTTTGCTATAATCAAATGCTGTATGAGCTTTCTCGCCATACTTTGTTAAATAGAAGAATTCACCATCTTTATTTTTCTCATAAAATTCTTCGATTGAATCATAATACGTAACTTTTACGTGCTGCCAATAATCTAATCCTGCACGCTTTAACATTTTGTCATCCGTTGAAAATCCAAGCGGTCTAATCAAATGTAATTCTGTTCCAGTTGCTGCACAAGTACGTGCAATATTTCCTGTATTTGCTGGAATTTCTGGTTGATATAAAACAACATGTACTCCCACGCGATATTCACCTCTATTTTTTGTCTACTACGTATTATACCACTTGAACGAAAAATCTCTACCCATTAATAATATGAAAGAATTTATATTTCATTTGCGGTGTATATTTACTAGAGTCTTCATAATTCCAATAACGCCGACGGCTATTCGCTGAATGTGCATTTACAAGCGGCATACCATCTGCGTCTTTTGCTACTACAATTGTCGTATGATTCCACCTACCATCATCCTCAAAATCATACGCAATTACATCGCCCAGAATTAGGTCTTCTGGCTTTTCTACCGCTTCTGCCCGAAGCCCTGTTGTAGCCCCTGACAAATACCAATAAAAAGAGTGTGCTACAGCCCAGCTCCAACTCCATTGGTTTCCCCTTTGCCACCACCCTTTACGAATATTAGGATGTCCGTTCATTGGCACTTCTCCAGTATGCAGACATTGTGAAATGAAATTTGTACAATTGTCAGGGAAATTACGGTATGCAGGATTACGATCATCCCACCAACGCTCTGCATATTTCACTGCCTCTAAACGATTATATTGATATGAACCGTATTTTTCTTTCGTGACTCCTCGTTCTAACTTTTCACCTATCCCTATTTCTTCTGACACCTCAAGAGCATAATCATCTATTACACGACTATTTTTCAGACAAACTCGTCGTTTTAATTGTTCCTCTTCGATATAAAATAATTCTTTATGCTTAATTAAATATTTAAAGTGTACTTGATAATCAATTTCTTGATGCTTACTACTATTTAATTGTCTAATGAAAGAAATATCGGCAGTTGCTTTCACTATATCTGCACTACGTTTTTGAAACAATTGTTTCTTTCTCTGTACCATTCGTAATAAATCTTCAGCAATACCATCCACGTCAGTTCGTTTCTCTGTGATATATGCTAAAAACTGTTGTACTTGCTTTTCAATATTCGCTTTTACAACCATTTCGTCTCCCTCCCATATTACAATATGAAAAAGGGAGATATTATCTACTCTTTTTTCTGTGCTAACAATTCAAGTCCACGATTCATTTCATGAAGAACCTCTTCATCTTTCTCACGTTCCATCGCTTTTTCAATTGCTTCGCCTATTCCATCTCCGCCAATTTTCCCAAGTACCCATGCTGCTGTTCCGCGAAGTACTGGCCTTGGATCATCTTTCATAACACCGATTAAATCAGGAATTGCTGCTGTTTCTTTAAAATGCGCAAGTGCTAAAATAGCATTTCGTTGCAATGGTTTTTTACCTCTCCATGAACCAGACATAATTCCATACTTCTCTTTAAAATCACGATTACTAATTGTTAAAAGTGGTGTTAATAACGGTTTAACTAACTCAGGGTCAGGCTCCATTTCAGGATGGTTGTGGAAATCCATCCCTTTATTTTTTGGACAAACAGTCTGACATGTATCACATCCATATATACGGTTTCCTATTTTATCGCGATATTCTTCAGGCAGAAACCCTTTTGTCTGTGTTAAAAATGCGATACATTTCTTCGAGTCTAACTGTCCACCCTGTACTAAAGCACCTGTAGGACAAATATCAATACATTTCGTACAACTTCCACATTGATCTTCTATTGGCTGATCCGGAGGGAATGGGACGTTCGTAATCATTTCTCCTAAGTATACATACGAACCAAATTCCGGCGTAATAATAGCGCAGTTCTTACCACTCCATCCAATACCGGCACGTTCTGATACAGCTCGATCACTTAGTTCACCTGTATCGACCATTGATTTCACTTCTATATCCGGAAGTTTCTCGATTAAATATGCCTCTAACTTTTGCAAACGATCTCGTAAAACGAGATGATAATCTTGTCCCCACGAAGCACGACAAAAAATCCCGCGGCGCTCCCCGCGCTTACTTAATGGTGCATTTCTTAATTTTGAAGGGTACGCTAAAGCAATCGCAATGATTGATTTTGCACCAGGTAGTAAAAGCTGTGGGTTCGTTCTCTTCTCTATATCAGGCTCTTCGAATCCAGACTGATAATTTAATTGTTGCTGCTGGATTAATCGTTGCTTTAATTCCTCAAATGGTGATGCACTAGCAAATCCTATTTTATCTATACCAATCGTTTTACTATACTCAATTACTTCTTTCTTTAATTGTTCAAAATCCATTCTTTATCGCCTCCTCCGATGAATCTATCCCTTATGTAACGACTATATTGGTTAGTAATTCACTTTTGGAATACTATTCTTTACTTCTATTTTCGCATACAATTACACTTTTCAAACATTAAAAAACGCAATGCCTCGTTTATCTTAGAAACGAAACACTGCGTTGATCACAATTTATTAGAAAAACATTAAATAAAATTTGGAGCGGGTGAAGAGAATCGAACTCTCGACCAGAGCTTGGAAGGCTCTTGTTTTACCACTAAACTACACCCGCAAATATGAAATAAATATAAGATATTAAAATAACTTATGTAAAGTAGTATAGCATGTAAAAAAATACGAAGCAAGAATTTTATCGAAAAAAGTCGAAAAAGTGATGAAATAACTCATCACTTTTTCAATTCTTTATCAATTGCCTTCTTCATACTATCGAAATCAGGATTTGCAAGATTTCCATTTATATATACTGAAGGAGCACCTTGAACTTTTAATTTTTGAGCACGATCTGAATCTTTACGTACTTTGTCTTTCATTTCTTTACTGTGTAAATCTTTTTTAAACTGTTCTACATTAATTTTCGGAAGCTTTTCTTTCACAATATTAAGAAGTAATTCTTCTGTAATCCATTCTTCCGTATCTTTCTTTTGATTTTGATAAATCTCATCATAGAAAATCCAGAATGAATCTTGATCTTGTTTATAAATCGCTTCACCAGCAGCTGCACCTAAATCAGAGTCTTTTCCGATAAATGGGAAGTTAATAAAATATAACTGCACTTTGCCTTTATCAATATATTCTTCTTTTAATCGTGGTAATACTGTTACATCCCAAGTACGACAAGCAGGACATTTGAAGTCTCCAAATTCAACTACCTTAACTGGAGCATCATCTTTCCCTAAAGATTGTTGCGTAGAATAAGCAAACATCTCATTCCCTTTATCTTTCTTGTCATTTATGATGCTATACGCAATTGTTCCGATTACAATCAATACTGCGATAGAAAAAACTACACCAAGAACCATGAGTTTATTTGATTTCATATACATTCCTCTTTAAATTCATATTCTGTATACAGCATTGTACACAATACACATAATATCAACACTTATATAGGTCACGCAATGAACACGCTCACATAAATTACAAAAATACAACATTTGTGACAATATTGTGTCGTCTTTTGTCACAAATTATTCAAAAAAAAGAAGCTCCTATGTAGGAACTTCTTTTAACTTACTGCTTTTTCACGGGCATTTTTTAACATGGATTGCTCTGTTTTTATATCATGACGAATTACTAGTTTCTCGCTAACTGCTTGCACATATTCATCATGATTTATATACCCTTCTTTCTCCATTAACCTTAAAACTACATTCCGTCTCTCAACTGCTTTATCATAATTTTGTGCAGGTGAGTAATAAGCCGGTGCTTTTACTACAGCAGCCATCATTGCACTTTCAGCCAGTGTTAATTGATCCACTTTTTTACCGAAGTAAAGGTTTGCTGCTTTTTCAATCCCCCATGCGCCTTCTCCGTAGTAAATATTACTTACATACAACTTTAATATCTCATCCTTTGTGAATGTACGTTCAATCTTTTTCGTATAAAAAATTTCTTTCCACTTACGAGAAAATGTACGTTCATTAGATAAGAAAGCATTTTTAGATAACTGCTGTGTAATCGTGCTTCCTCCTTGCACAACACCACCAGCTTTTATATTCTCAATAGACGCCCTGATAATCGCTATATAGTCTAAACCGTTATGATGATAAAATCTTTTATCTTCCGTCGCAATAAATGCGTGTGTTAATGATTCTGGCACCTCTAAATTAGCAGGTACATGTAATTTACTAATATCACTTCGCTCAATCATTACATTTCCAACGAATAATAATGCAAAACTTAACAATAATAATAATATAATGGCTTTATAAAGAAATTTAGTTAATGGATTTAATGCAACTTTTTGATGATAGTTCACTCTAGATAATACTCGTTCTTTCATCTCGAACACCTCTTTTCCACACAGCATATATAACTCTTAACTTAAGAATACATTGTTGTAAAAGAATATCCCATCGATTTCTCTTACACGTACCTTACAACATTGTAAGGTGTAAAAATGTATTGTATCACAGTCCTTTTTTATCTACTATTCATATGAAATGTTGAATATACATTATTTATATGCAGGCAGTAGGACTCCCCTTAATAATTAGTAACAGAAAAAGAATTAAGACCGCCATAACTATCTTCACAAAAAAAGCTTTATTTAACTTTATTCTTTTATTATATCATTTATAAATTTATACTTTTAAACATCTAGCAATCTAAGTATATACGATATATCACCATTATACAGAACAAACGTTCTTTAAATCAATACTAGCTTTCATACTGTCTCACTATTGGCTGACAGTAAAACTTCTCCCACTCATTAATAGCCTACACTTTATTATTGTGACCTTTTCCTGAAACAGTATACATAAAGAAAAGGTTAGCAATTTGAGGTATCCTCAAATAACTAACCTAAACGTTACAACCTTCCTATAAGATTATATGGCTGCACTTCCCATGTTTCGTATGGAATGAACTGCGTTGCTTTCATCGCATCAAGTGTCCTTGATTTCATATGCGGCCGCGTTATATACTCATCAATGTTCTCTTCGTTTAAAGCAACAAATTTGGCTTCTTTTATTTCTTCAGGTTGAATTTTTATTTCGCCACTAACATATGCTACTTTAAAGACAACAGCTAAAATATGCATAGAAGCGTTATAATACACTCCTGTAATTCCAATCGGCTTCACCGTTAAGCCCGTTTCCTCCATTATCTCTCTACAAACAGCTTGATCGAGGGCTTCTCCTTCTTCTACCTGTCCTCCAGGCATTTCCCATGTGTCAGCTCGCCAGTGCACTTTTGTTAAAAGTACTTCATTCTTTTCATTTGTTAAATAACCTGCTACAGCAACAATATGCTTTGGTGTTTTATGCTTCATAGAAATGCCTCCTAGAAATGCAATTATTTCATGTACAATCTATAACCATATTCCCTACCTACAACAAAACACCTTTAATAATTCATCATCTTAATTAACCTCACAAAAAAGACCCTATTCGTTAAACGAAAGGATCTTCTGTCTTATTATTCTCCTAAGTCTACGTTGTGGTAGACTTGCTGTACATCTTCTAAATCTTCTAATGCATCAACCATCTTTTCAAATTGTGCTTGAGCATCTTCAGGAAGTTCTACATCATTTTGTGCAAGCATTGTTAACTCTGCAACTGTAAATTCTTCAACACCAGCATCTTTAAGTGCAGATTGTACTGAATGGAATTGATCAGGTTCAGCATAAACGATGACAGAATCTTCTTCTTCTAGAATGTCACGTGCATCTACATCTGCTTCCATTAAAATTTCAAGAACTTCATCTGATGTTTTACCTTCAAGACCAATAACAGCTGTCGCGTCAAACATATAAGCTACAGAACCGTTTACGCCCATGTTACCACTGTTTTTGCTAAATGCAGCTCGTACATCTGCTGCAGTACGGTTTACGTTATTTGTAAGTGTATCTACAATAACCATAGATCCATTTGGTCCAAAGCCTTCGTAACGAAGCTCGTCATAATTTTCTTCTGAACCACCTTTTGCCTTTTCAATCGCACGGTCAATAATTGTTCTTGGCACGTTGTATGTTTTCGCACGTTCTAATACGACTCTTAGTGTTTGGTTTGATTCTGGATCTGGCTCGCCTTGTTTTGCTGCCACATAAATTTCACGTCCAAACTTCGCGTATATACGGCTTGTATTCGCATCCTTTGATGCTTTTTTATCTTTAATATTGTTCCATTTACGGCCCATACTTTCCACTCTCTTTCCCGTTTTAAATCTACATAAAAATATTAATATAAAATATAATGTGTATTCAACACATTTTTAAAAGAAATATAAAAAGTTCATTTTTGATTCATATTACAGACATAATATAAATCACTATCATTTTGTTCTTTCGACAAGTTATATTATACATGAATTCCTAAGTTTATTACGAATTTTAGAATCACATAGCATAATTTAACAAAAAAACTCTAACATTTCTGTTAGAGTTTTTTACATCGCCGATACCGATTCCCATAATATTCCTATAAATACTTTCTATTGTTGTATAATTAAAATAGGAAAAAATTTGAAGGGGAAATAGGAAGAGAATTATGACACATTCAAATGAGAAAAAATCACATGTTTTTAAAGGAATAGGAGAAAAGTTAAACCCAACTATCTATCAAGTAAGATTCTTAAAATTGGATGGTCCAATTCAATTTGAGTCGTTCCCTAAATTAAAGGAATTAGGGGACTGGATGAGTACTTCAACGCAAATATGGTCATGCCACTCAGCTATGTACAAGTACAACAGAGCAGAGTTTGAAAAGAAGTTTTTAGAAATTACAAAATTAACAGTTGATAATGTGCAAATATCTACTGGTGGTGTCGGATTTAACTTCATGTCACCGGGGTGGGGAGATGCTCTCTAGAGTGCTCGAAAAAATTCTTGTATATGTAATATTCTACTGAAATTTTACAAAAGGATAAAACCGAACGTTCGGTTTTATCCTTTTAGTACTTCATAGTTTCTTCCAACTGTATCTAAAGTTCATTGCTTGCTCACCGCACACTACCCCCTACACACTATTTGTGCTTATTTTGTCGTGTAATGAAAACACAAAAAAACTCTATACAATTAGTATAGAGCCTTGATGTTACGCCGTTCATGATACCGATGGTCGGGGTCGAACCGACACTCCCGAAGGAACACGATTTTGAGTCCCAAAAAACACCGTACATATAATGAAATCAACAACCACAACAGTTATCGAATTATTCGTTTTTTCAATCAACACGATTACTGACTATTATGCCTCTGTTCCTCAAAATCGTCAAGCTCTTAATTAACTTGTTTATTGAATTTTGCTTGCCCTAATTGCTTATACTTCTTTATTAGTCGAACTTCAAAGTCTCTCGCTTCCGCCTCTTTGTCGAATTCACCAACAATTTTATAATCGATATTACCATCCTGCATAAGTTGTCGATGAACCGAGTTTCTTCTATTATATATTCTTCTACATCTATACCAAACTCCACTTCCAACATAAACAACTTCACTATTTAGCCAATGCTCATAAACAATATATTTGTTCACCTTTCGAAGTTCATTTGGATCAATCTTATATTTCTTTATAAGTTGAATTACTTTTTGGAAAGTTATGTCGTAAATCTTCGCAATATCTTGGTTTGTCATCTTATTAGATAAATATTGTATCAACTGTTCTTTTGCTGGTAGCAATTTAATCCCTCCCAACATTACTTATATCGAGAAGATGACGAATGTAAAATAAAATTAGCACTTTTTAATTTACAGAATAATCAGTATAATCAAAGGGATAAATTCTTATCAAACGAATTAAGGAGCGATTAATATGGGAGATGGAATAATTAAAAGAAGAAGAACTTTTGATGAAATTGAACTTACTGCAGAAGATGTAGTAGAAGCTATCCAAAGTTTAAGCAATAAAGAAAGATGGAAGTTATTAGATATTTTATATGATGAATACTACAATTCAGCAGATAAAAAAGGGATTCCAACGGATTATTGAAGTGAAAACAACTTTCATAACTTCAAAAGATATTAGAAGCTCTAAAATATCCACTGTTACATTTTACGATAATCAAATGTAATCATATTAACTCAACCCTTAAAATGCCACACAAAGCAATCTGAGGATCCATTTTTTGATGATGAACTAAACAAAAAGGGAAACCACCTCTGTAAGACACAAAGTTATGGCTTCCCTTTCTTCTCTTATAAATAAAATTAATATTTTATTTATAAGACCTTACTCCTGTTAAACAATTGCTTAATAACTTATTAATATTTTAAATTCTTTAAGTTAAACAATTTCTTAGAGCTGAAATGCGATATGGTAGAAAATAATTATAACAGTCTTCATTAATACCACATTTTCGCAAATATGATATAATTAGTTAATGGATAAATATAATTTTTAAATATTATTGGAGGGAATAAATTGAGTCAAGTAAGTGAAATGAGCATAAAAAACTTTGATTCACAAGATACGATGATTAATTATTTCACTATTCGTTTTTTTATGAAAAACGCTTTAATTCTAAAGGGATACAAACCATCAAAACAGTTAGCAAATTGTATTTCATTTAGTAATGAAGGAGCAATGGTTTTAAAACAACTGAAATCCAATTTCCAATATGCCGACGATTTAGAAATTGAAATTGCACTTTTTTTATTTTCTAATACATATATTGATTCGGATAAAACTCAATGGGAAAAGATAATTGAGTCTTTAGATAATGAGATAATCACAGGAAATATTAGCTATCCTTGGGCTTTTGATAATATTCTTTATAATAAGTTTTTTAATGAACAATTGCCGCACGTACAAAAACTTTCAGAAGATGCTACTCTTAAATTGATGAAGGATACTCCCCAAGGAGTGTATCAATTAAATAACTTGATAGTAGGACCATTGGGAATGATTTATTCTCAAGAAAAAAGGTTCTTTTTTCCAACAATTGAGCTTCAACTTTGGCATTGCGAAGATCCTACTTGTTTTTCAACGCACCTCGTAAAATTATACAAGGGTCAGTCCGTGATATACGATATAGTAAAATATTTAGAACAAAATTCTTTTATGTTTGGGAATGAATCCGAATATCCAGATTCCGAATTATTCGGATACCCTGATTGGTATGAATTCATGCATCTTGGTGATTTAACCACATTTTTAGGTGAGGCTTTTAGTGAAATTGAGATAAAAAATATATTAAAGTATTTAATTAATAATCATTCAAAATCGATTAGACCGCTATTCCCCAAAAACGAAAAAATAAAAGGTATATTTGCAGCTTCTGCGGACGACATTATTCATAAGTTAGGAAAGCCTGAATGTTTGCAGTTAATTTTACTATTAAAAAATGAATTAATAGTTGAAGCAATTGAAATATTAATTGAAGAACAAACTATAGTTGTTCCTAATACTGAAATAAGAGAAGCACGAAGTTTTAGAACTCGAGGAATACTACCTATAAAATTACAATGTTCTAAGTTTGGTATAAGAGCTGTTTATCGAAAAGATACTGATAAATACTCCTACAATCTTTTAAGAAGTTTGATAGCAACAATTTTCGATATTGAAAGTAATCCAAGGCGATTACATTGGAAATTAAGAGATATTGCTAAAGATAACATCTATGAAAAGCTTGATCTTTATCTGTTTAGCGAAAGTCCTGAGCATGTAATAAAAAATCTAATTTTAGATGATCCTGAATATATTGATAAAACTTTTCAATTCCTTAAATTTGGGAATAAAAGGTTTCCAAAACCTGAGGAAGAAGAGTTCTTTATTGAGAAAGTTCTATGGAAATTAGGTTTTAATATTAATATTTATCCTACACACGAAAAAGATTTTTGGAAAAGTCATGATAGTTTCTTCAATATTGTTCAACGTTTTGAAAAATATGAACAACAAGAACGGGATTTGATAAGAAGTGTAGGCGTAAATTACTTTGTTACATTAGAAGGAATATTAAATAATAGTTTATCCTTCATTACCTGGGTGTTATTTGAAAAACACACTGAATATAAGACTAATCTTAATTTTTATCAAGCAAGATCATTTTTAGCTGAGAAGTTAAATAATCAACAAGAAGGAATTTCTGAGCCTTTGATTTTTGATGCGAAAGGCAATAATACCTTATTTCCATTAATTAAAGGGTTTGAACTTTTAGCTGAAGTTTGTGATAAATATCTTCATAAAGATAGAAATGAGTTTAAACGAACCGAAACTGAATTACCAGGATTTTATAAAAAGATTGATTTTATTACTTATCCTTTTATTCATAATATCCTTTTATTTGATATTAGAGAAGAGGATATTAGAGATTTGATTACTGTATTTAGAGGAATAAGTGCATCCCTCGAAAAGGCAAATGTATGTAATGTTAGGAATAGAATTAAGCATGATAGACCGGTTACTGAGTTCCCTCAGAAAGAGGAATTTATTGCTGTATTAGATGCTGTAAATGAATCTATCAAAAAACTAGAACAATATGGTATAGTCCCAACAGTTTTTATGTATTCAGGATCCAAAAAAGACCGGTATGGGAGAGAATTATCTAGTTATCTAGATTATCAAGGAAATGAAATTTCAATGTTTATTAATTCTTTGAATTCTGGTATGTTCATAAAAAATAAAACTCTAATAATCATTAATTCCCTTCATTTTAAAAATTCAATAGAAAAATTAAGGTTTTCAATTAAAGAGGAATCCGAATATTCATACTTATGGGAAGATTATCCAAAGAGAAGAATTATGGAAGATACAGAGAAAGAAAACAATTTCAATGAAATACTCATTTAATATTTTTCATAATATGTAGTTAGTATAGAAATAAGATTAAGATTTATTTAGTATGAGAGTTAGGGAAATTCCAATTTCACCTATAATCTTTCGGAAAAAGGGTATTTATGGACTCAGAAAAATAGCTAAAATTTAATATCAATAGAAGCACTAGCTCTAGTTCCACGTAAATTAGGAATAGAGCTTTTTTAAATTCTCCCAAGGATTTTGAGAAGTGGATCATTACTTAAATCCTCCGGTTTAGCTTGTTCTTCTTTGAATCTTTGAGAAGCGTCTAGTCCAAGAAGTTTGAATGCTTCTAAAACTTTCGATTGTGCCTTCATTGAAATTGCTACAGCCGGATGTTCCTTCTTCCCGTGAAGACCTTCCATTACAAATCCATCCCGAATCAATTGTTTTTCACATTCTTCAACAGTAGAAAGGTTAAATGCTAATCTTTCAATGATTGGATGGTCAGTGGGAGTGAGCTTTCCAATCTTCTGAAGTTCTTCAACAACAAAGTCAAAATATCTTGCTGCAGTTTCATTAAAGTGCGATGGTGCTTTCATCTAAAGGACTCCTTTACATATTTTTACATAAAAATGAAATTTATAAAAATTGCTGGCTCTGTGCGCGCACCTTCCCTCTGTTATTATATATAAGTAAGAGTTTTTTTCAAAAAGGGTAGGCGGGTATTAATTTCATTTTATTGCTATACATTATTACGAATGAACCCAAACGAAACTGGTTCCAACTTTCGTGATATTAGTATCCTGTTTACTTCCCCATGTAATTCTGTTTTACTTCTAACTTTATCTTTTAAATAATGAACTGCTATACGTGCAATTAAAAGCCTATACTCCTCTTCACGGAGTATACTTCTACAGCATTCAACTGATTCTATTTCTTTCATTAGATATGCTTCCACCTTTCATCCGATAATGTTTTATAAAAAATAAAAAAGAAGGACCAGCAAATGCTGATCCTTTAAATACTCTACTTTAATAATCTAAATAGATTAAGCAATAACCAGTTTAGCAATAGCTTGTGGATTATAAACTGCTCCATCCATATAACTATCCAATACGAAAGTAGTTGTTCCTGCTAGAGCGTTTTCAGTATCAACTGTTCGCTGTAATCTCGCAGCTTGTTTAATCATTATTGCATAAGCATGATAAAAGTTTGCGAAAATTACTGGTGTTGATTCAGGTAAAACGTCAGTAATATAAATTGCTTTACCAAATAATGTTCTTGTAGGTCTTCCATTTACTACTCCATTTTGTACATAAGAGTGACCTAATGCATCTTTTAATTTAGCAATTTGGTTATATGTTTTACGTGCCATAATAAATGCAGCATTTCCATCTGCATAATCGTAAGGAAGATTATTATGTAAATCCATTAATTCATCAATTTCAACTTTCTTTACCTTCACCGTTGGAACAAGTGTATCGTTTACTATACCACTGAATTCATTTTCACCAGTTCCAACCAAAATTGATTTTTCAATCGCTTTTATTAATTTACGTGATAATAAATCTGCAATATAATCTGATGTTGAAATTGCAGTATCATTTAATAACTGATTAGAAGCCTGAATATATGCTCCAGCTCTCTTCTGTTCCAATTTAACTGTCTCAAAATCCATAGCTAATTGTTTTAAATTAATTCCTTCACCAACAAAACCGGCATCATCTAAGCTATCTTCCCTTGCAATCGTTAACGTACCTGCAACTGATGGAAACTTACGAGCCATTTCAAAAATAGGAGAACGCTCTTCCACTTTCTTAATTACTTGGTTGTGAACTGATTCCGGAATTACGGCTCCGCCAGCTGTTCCCGTTGTATTAAATCTTACCTCACTATTTCGATTTCCAGCTATTTCTTGCCCATTTTGTTTCCCAAAAACAAAGGACTCAAATTGTTCTAGTTCTAATTGTTCCTGTGTTCGTTCCTCAATACCATATTTAACTACCGTCTTTTCCATTTTTCTCTTCTCCTTTAATTGATTGTTTATTTTAACTTCTTTCGGGATTTCAATATCTTTAACAAGATCAATACCACGAGCTGCGATTGTTGATTGAGAATACGCAGGATTTTTCACAACTGATACCTCAAATAATTCAAGCTCTTCAATTGTTCGTTCATAAAGATTTGATTCAAGTAATCTCCAACTATCTTTAATAGTACGGAAACCAAATGACATGTTTCTGAGAATGCCAGAGTTGATTAATTCGTAATAATCTTTTCCCCATGATGTAGAAGCAATTGTCGCTTCCATATAAAGACCTTTGTTATCTTCTGTTAATCGTAAAGAGCCGTTGCGAGTAGACGCCAAAATCAAGTCACCTTTATGCTCCGCAAGAAAATCGATGTCTTTGCTTGTTGATTGAATTGCACGAGAGAAAGCTCCTTTAGCAATCTTTTCAACAAATCGTTTTGTAACTCCCAATACATTACTCAGCTGCCCCGTTTCATTAACATAACCGGAAACGGTCATTGTTCCATCTGTATTTGTATGTAAATCAGAAACCGCAACACGAAGTTCCATTTTCATTGTTTGTTACTTCCTTTCAAGTTATTAAAACTGCTTTTGAAAGCAGTTAAATGTAAAAAATAAAATAGACGACACCGAAGTATCGCCTATTTTTCATAACCAAAATTGCTAAATAAAATATTCAAAAATATTTTCAAATACTTTATCTAATAATCTTATATTTAAAATTTAGGAGGCGAGATCCAAAAAGCTTTTATAATTTGAATTAAGAAACTATAAGAACTCTTTAGATCTCTAACAGAATCATGTTTTACTTAACTACATAACTTGGAGGATTCATTTGCACAAAAGGCACCAAATATGGAAAACACTAAAAGATGAGAAATAAGAAAGACTTAATTTGTTAAGATCTCTCTATAATATATATACGTTGTGACCCAATTCTGTACGTAATATTAGAAAGGGATTTCACAAAAAACTCTACACATTACCTATGTCTGCTTTGTTCCAAATATGTTATTGTCTGATTTTAAAATAAAAGGATAACTTTTTTGGAACATTAGTTTAACATGTTTAGTAACCAGTACATTTTATTTCTGTGCTTACCTTTACTTTCTTTTTTACTTTCGATAATAAAAGGAATATTATTTTCTTCAAAAAACGAATTGATAGTTTTTATCCCAACTTTTCTCGAACCATTCTTCGCTCGTAACCCATACTTATTACAAATTACATCAATTAATTCTTGCTGTTGCTGTTTGAAAATTTTCTTGTTAATGTAGTTATTGATTATATCCAGTTGAATGTAATTTTCTTTCTTAAGCTGTTCTAAATCAACATAAGCAATGTTAGGGAAATATTTATCGAAAAATGCTTCAAATCCATAAGCATTCATAAATGAATACATTTCTGCTTGATACTCCAAATACGCTAGACCTGTTGTATGAACTCTCAATCTTGGATATTGTTGATGACTTACAGAGTCTATTATTGTATCAAGATAAAAAGCCTTCATTTGCTTATTGATAATGTCTAGCCCATATTCTTTAATGAATTCAATTTCTCCAAGTCTAGTGAATTCATCATAATAAAATAACTGCTTTTCAAGATAGCGCAACTTAGCCAAAATGGACTTTTTCGAAATACGTTTATAATAGACGTTTACTTTCTGATTTCTAACTCGTCCAGTAGCTTGAACAAAAGTATCAATATCACTAATTCCATGAATAACAACAGTTTCGACTGAATCATCTTTAATTTCTGTCGCCTCAGTCATAAGTTTTGTTGTATTTAGAACATCACATTTGAACTGACGCTTCTCGACGATTTGTTTGAATTCTAATGAGTTTTCACGGTTACCCGAATGTAAAACTTTGCTGTTACCAATATTGAAATCTGAAGTTGTATCAATTGAATTATGATATACAAGAACTTTCTTTCCTTCTTCAATCTCACTATGAACCACTGACGAAACAATTTCATTGTTTTCATAACGATAAAAATCTTTCACTTGATTATTGTAAAAATTAGCTTCTTTCAGAACTTCTAATTCATTATTCCAAGGTAAATAATACAGTCCCTCTGATGTTGCTGTCATAAAGATTTTTACAGCTTTGTCATTTTGATTTAAAAAATTAAAAGCTAATTCGGTTCTCGTATTGAAAGAACTATCACTCACGAAGTAATGAGCTTCATCACAAACTATATAGTCGTATTGATTAATCATTAGATCATTACGTTGGAGCATCTTTTGAAAAGCTTGATATGATTTTAGTTCAAACATTCCGCCCTTGAATTTCCGAATACATTCTTGTTTATATTCTTCAAGATAATCTGCTTGCTGATTCAATGTATTTCTTCTATGTGATAAAAATAGTGTCTTTTTATTACTTTCTAGAGCATGTGGAAGAAGAACGTTTCTCATCCAGTAATTCTTTCCGCTGTTCATTTCAGAACCGATAAGATAATTTTGGCCTCTTTCTAATTCTTCAACAACATCTGTAGTAATTATGTCACTTACATATATTTTGTTTTCCATATCTAATTCCTCCAATTGATTTATTTCTCTCACTTTATATTTATATATGTAAAATGAAAAACGTAAATCAAACGGAGCAATTTTTAAAGTTTATTTTTCTTAGAAGTGTTCCAAAAAGGTTATCTTTCTATTTTAAATAAGAACCGTAACAAATTTGGAACATTAGAAGAGTATATAAAATGAGAATTTTATTTCAAAGCATTTTTTGTTCTAATCGACTAAGGAGTGGGGTTTTAATAAACTTAAATTTCATTAAATAGTAGTAATAGATAATAATTTGAATAATATCTATTGCTTCGCTGCTAATTCTTTTTCTAATTCCTTTAAATAATTTTTTAAATAATCATTTATAGGAGAATAATTGTCTTGCATATATGTACTTGTAAAGTACTCTGGTGACATTGGGGTCTTTTTGTTTTCATGCCATATAATCTCATTAACTATTTGGCTAGAAAGTGTGATTAAATTATCTATAAATGTATTAACTTGTAAGTATACCTCATTATCAATTTTTATTGCTTTTTCAATAACACCTTGTTTTTTAGCTGATATATATTCTGCTAAATCATTAGCCATATTAAACATCTTTTCGTTTGGAATAGAGTTGTCACATAACTCGCTATAAATATCGTAACCTACATCACTGTAATGATTTAATAATAAATCATCATTATCTTCTATTAAACTATGCATTAATGTAATTTTTTCTTGAATGTTTTTAGCAGATAACCTTATATTATTCAGTATCCTACGGATTGCCTCTACATGCCCTATCCCATCTGCATTGTATGGTATGACCTCTAATTTATATTTATCCTTAAATTCCCTTATTGTCTGAGGTGCCGGATTGTTTAATAAAATATAATGCGTTCTTTTAAAGTATTCCTGGAAATTATTAAAAAGGTCTCTTATGTAACGATCATCAAATGAAAATCCTAAAAAAATAAATGTTTTACTTCCTGATAACAAACCAAACAATTTACTATAATTCTCATCCTCATATAATTTATTATAGGAAGATTGAGTTAACACAATACTATCTGGTTCAGATAAATTACCATGTAAATGTACAATAGTTTTCCTTTTAGGATTTAGTAATGATTCTGATCCAATACCTACTCTTTGCAGGTTTAACGGCATAGCTTTTTTACCCTTCAGATAAGGATATAGCCAGTTATCATAATTAGTAGTTAGGTAGAGATTGAAATCCATCTCTCCTAAGTCAAAGTAGTTATGTTCATTATTACCTGTATCTTCTTCTTTATCTTGGATTATATCTACTACTTTATGTTGCATATCTAATTCGTCATAGTTGTTAAAATCCTTAATTAATTCAACGGATTTCCAATACTCCTTTCTTTCTAAATACCAATTGACAGATGGCTGTAGTGTAGGGTCGACATTATTTTTAATTTCGTTTATCAGCCCCTCCCATGGTGGAATATTAAAAGGATAGGACAAACCAGCTCCTATAAAAGGAACTAAATTGTTGTTGACATATAAATCTCTAAGTTTCTCTAAATGTTGTTTAATCATACTTTATCACCCTTTACAAATCATAAAATTTTTATTATCCAATTTGAATTCTTACATATGATTGAAAAACACTTTTCAAATATAGGCTAAACTTAACATATACTACCATAATTGAATAGTAAATAGTTATTACGAGGAGTAGAATAAAAAAATTCACTCTTAAATGATTATGCTAAAGGTAATTCCGAAGTGAAATTTAAAAGTAAGCAATAAAATTATTACTGTAACATGTAATGAAAAATATATTATTCAAAATTTAAACATACAATAATAACAGCATAATATGAGGACCGTAAATGGTCCTTTTTGTTCTTGATTATAAAATATTGATTTTATTTATCATCGTTCTTTTAGAACCATTCCTATAAATAAAGCTTTATAAACCACAAAAGACTTAACATTAAATAGTTAAGTCTTTTGTATTAACCAGCACAGAGCGTTCAATTAAAAAAAATCAGGAATTTCATTTGAAGAGCTTATGACCGCAGATGTTTGATTATTAATCAAGCCTTGTCCAAATCCTGTACCTGCTTTAATAATTGATCTTTCTTCTTTAGCCTTCATATCAGATAACTTTTGAGCTCTTAATTGTTTAGCTAAGTAGATGTCATTAGGAGTATATTCTTTCGTACCAAAGAAAGGAACATCCCCACCAATGACTCTAATACTTCTCGTATATTTCTTAGTAATTTCAAAAGTCTCTTTTATATCTAAAGTAGTTCCAAAACCAGGCGATGATACTTGTTTTCCTTCTTCAACGTAACTGCGTAATTGGAATACTAAGCGTCCAGTCGAATTTTGAGGATATAGATTCATAAATTCTTGAGCAACCTCTCGCCCAACAATCACGTCTTTAAATTCAATTACTTCATCGTTCCAACCAACTGTAAATCCATTAATCAAGTATTCACCTGTAGACCGTCCATCTTTTACAATTGCTTCAAATCCTTCAACAACAGTTTCAATAGATGCGTCTGACTTATCTTGAATATCGCCCATCTTATCAAGACGATTAAACATCATGCCTCTAACTTGATTATATTGAACTAGGATTCCTTGATTGTTCTTAAATTCGTTTAGTTTTAGAATCCCTCTCACTTTAATTCTGTCTGCATTTGCCATTCCATCAGCTTCAATTGTTTTATATTCATTCATAACTGTTTCAACACCTGAATACAACTTAGAAGATGCCATAACAAATACTTCAATAACTTGTTCATTAATTAGATTATTTATGTTTGATTGGACAACTAATTTGCCAGTAATGTAGTTTGCTCCTGCTTCACTTCGTCTTACTTCAAGATCCTTAGATTTAAGAGTTCCGATAACTTCCACATTGTTTTCTAATCGACGTAGTTTGTTTTGTGCCATATTAATAACCTCCGCAAATTTGTTTTTATTTACGAGAGTATTATATGGACGTTATCAAGAACGTAAAGCAAAATTAAAAAATAATTTTCAAAAAACCCAATCGGCGTTCGTAACCCCTTTGTAATCAAGAAAAAATAATTTAAAATTTATTAAAATAAGTATTAACCATCCTCTCTCTCAATACCTAACGTTCTTTATTAAGAATAAAAACACTTAATATCATATTCTTTTTTCATTTATTATTATTTTTGAGCACTTGTAGCTCTAATAACTCCATTCTTCTTCCTAATGAATAATATTGTTCTCTCAGCTCTTTCCCTAACGTATCCAATTCTTTTTTTATCGAATCAGACTGTCCTTCAATTATAGCAAGTCTTTTACCAAAAACAGAATCGATCTTATCATATTGCTCGTAGATATTTAAAAGTATCTTCCGGTTACGTTTTACGATTTCTTCTACTATCTCTTTTTCATTTACCACTTTTTCTTAGCCTCCTAGTTGCTCTATTATTTTTAGACGTTAGGATACTTGGGGGAGTGTATCAAGATAGCCCTTTTTTATCCATATGATTTATAAAGCTCCAATTAATAAATACTATTACCCCATTACCCTCCATGCAATACGGTTCAAGTAGGAGCTTATCAGGGCTATTAGAGGTAATGACTAATATGGTAACTCTTCGTTTTCATCTTCTAGCCAATTATACATAGGTATCCTTTCGCTCTTACCTTCGAATTTCTTTTTACCATACTTCATATCATGATGATGAGCGGTTCTCTTTAAGAATCCGTAAACATATGAATCAACACACTTAACTTCTAAGTGAATTCCTCGCTGGGTAGCTTCATCTATAAACATATTTACAATATCTAAATATGTTTTCTTATCCCACCTTCCAGTAACGAACTCCGGCTGGTATTTATGTACCGCTTCTAAAGTATTCTGTTTAAAAAGAGCCATTTTATTCATATTCAAAGTGGGATTGTTAACTTGAGCGTCAGCGTTATTGTTAACAATTATATTATCTTTATCTTGTTCTTTTTTATTTTTCTTTTTAATAGTTGATCCCTTTTGGAAAGGCTTGCCGTTACCTTTGGGTAATGCTAGGGTTTCCCTTTTGGAAAGGCTGGATTCACTTTCTTGCTGTGCTGTCTCTGGGTTTGTCGATACATCCAGGTCTTCCCTTTTGTCAGAGCTAGGATTTACCTCTGAAAGTAATTCATGAACAATCTTGTCTGTGATACTAAAGTACTTCTTAGAAGGTACTCCCATGACCTTAGTTTCAATGTAGCCAGCTTGCTCCAATTCCTTAATAGCTTTTAACTGCTGTTTATAGGACAGAGCTGTTTCTTCTTCTAACGTTTCACTCGTTAAAAAGAAATACTCTTTTCCCTCTTTAACTGTTAGCATACCTTTACTACCAAAGCTTTCATAACTTGAACACAACTGTCCAAAAATAATAGCTCCATTAACTGAAACTGAATGAGCCAGCTCTTTGTTGTACATCACAAATCCGTTTCCACTTAAAACCGATATTAGTTTCATGGTTCTCTCTACTCTCCTTGACACAGAAGAAAAAGACTACATATAATACTGATATAGAAGTTTATTCTTCTGTGTTTTTTCTGTTTAGAGATGGTAGAGCCGCCAAACTCGTATACCATCTCTTATTTAATTATATATATTATCTGAATATTCGTAAATCTAAAGATTCAAACCTTTCAGTGCTCCATATTCTTTATGCTTCTGTTCCAAATCTTGCCCCCATAGATTTACATATCTTTTAGTGACTGTAATATCTGTATGACCAAGTAAATGCATTAAAGAAAAAGCATCTAAGCCAGATACTATCATTCTTTTTGCCATAGTGTGTCTGAATGTATGAGGACTAACTCGTTTACTTATCTTAGCTTCCTTACCGTACTTTGTAAGCCTCGTTTGAATGCTATGAGGGTTCAACTCTTTATTATCTTGACTAATAAACAGCTTATTAGTAGCAACTTCACCTCGAACTTTGATATAACTTTCTAATCGCTCTTGAGTCGTATCTGATAAATAAACTGTTCTTTCAAATAGATTTTTTGTTCTTCTAATAATTAATTTGTTATGTCGAACATCCTCTACATTAATCCCAACTAGTTCAGACAATCTTACTCCTGTATCTAGAAAAACAAGTAAGATTACTTCATCTCTAAAACCAACAAACGTTTTTTGTTTTCTAATTGTTTTAATCAATTTCTCTATCTCTTTATTATCTAAAGTTTCGATTGTTTTCTGTCTGTCACGTAATAATTTGATGGTCTTCATTGGATTCTTATCGATCAGTTTATTCTTATCTAAAAAATTATAAAACGATCGGAGAGCACGTAAACGAGTATTAATAGTTGTGACCTTCATCAACTGTTTGCTTTTCAGAATTAAATCCTCTATGTCCTTCTGCTCCCATTCCACTAACTGTTTATTAATAATTTTCTTTGCACCATGAAATTCATTTTTGTAGTACTCTATTGTTGCTGGTCTCAAGTTTCTTAAATAACAATCCTTAAAAAATTTTTCATAAGCTTCTTCATCAGAGATTTTCTTCTTAATAATTTTTAATTCTTCATCTGTTAATTCTCCACGTCTTCTCATGATAACCTCCTACGCACACGATTCACCGCACACGATTTTAGATTATTTTGTCGTGTTGAAAAAACAAAAAAAAGACTCCAACATTTCTGTTGAAGTCTTGATTTCATCACGTTACATGATACCGATGGTCGGGGTCGAACCGACACTCCCGAAGGAACACGATTTTGAGTCGTGCGCGTCTGCCAATTCCGCCACATCGGCACAATAATAAAGGCGGCAACCGGATTTGAACCGGTGATAAAGGTTTTGCAGACCTCTGCCTTACCACTTGGCTATGCCGCCATATGAAATTTTAATGGAGCGGAAGACGGGATTCGAACCCGCGACCCCAACCTTGGCAAGGTTGTATTCTACCACTGAACTACTTCCGCAAAAATGGCTGGGCTAGCTGGATTCGAACCAGCGCATGACGGAGTCAAAGTCCGTTGCCTTACCGCTTGGCTATAGCCCATCGATTTCTTACTTAATTATATGTAAGTATCAATTATATTATTTGTAATTTTTAAAATAAAAATGGGGCGACTGATGGGAATCGAACCCACGAATGCCGGAGCCACAATCCGGTGCGTTAACCACTTCGCCACAACCGCCATGTTGTGTATATATATTTGGCAGGGGCAGTAGGAATTGAACCCACACTGGAGGTTTTGGAGACCTCAGTTCTACCTTTAAACTATGCCCCTATGTAAAATGGTGGAGGGGGGCAGATTCGAACTGCCGAACCCGAAGGAGCGGATTTACAGTCCGCCGCGTTTAGCCACTTCGCTACCCCTCCGAAACTTACATGGTGCCGGCTAGAGGACTTGAACCCCCAACCTACTGATTACAAGTCAGTTGCTCTACCAATTGAGCTAAGCCGGCGTATCTTATTAAAATAAATGGTGGCTCGGGACGGAATCGAACCGCCGACACGAGGATTTTCAGTCCTCTGCTCTACCGACTGAGCTACCGAGCCTTATTAAAATGGCGGTCCCGACCGGGGTCGAACCGGCGATCTCCTGCGTGACAGGCAGGCATGTTAACCACTACACCACGGGACCATTTGGTTGCGGGGACAGGATTTGAACCTGCGACCTTCGGGTTATGAGCCCGACGAGCTACCGTACTGCTCCACCCCGCGATAATATTATTCATATAAAAATATGGTGGAGGATGACGGGATCGAACCGCCGACCCCCTGCTTGTAAGGCAGGTGCTCTCCCAGCTGAGCTAATCCTCCAAAAGTGGTGACCCGTACGGGATTCGAACCCGTGTTACCGCCGTGAAAGGGCGGTGTCTTAACCACTTGACCAACGGGCCAAATATTATAAATCCTATGGCGGAGAGCAAGGGATTCGAACCCTTGATACGCTTGTGACGTATACACGATTTCCAATCGTGCTCCTTCGGCCAACTCGGACAGCTCTCCAATGGCTCCGCAGGTAGGAATCGAACCTACGACCGATCGGTTAACAGCCGATAGCTCTACCGCTGAGCTACTGCGGAATAATATTGCCTGGCAACGTCCTACTCTCACAGGGACAAGGTCCCAACTACCATCGGCGCTAGAGAGCTTAACTTCCGTGTTCGGTATGGGAACGGGTGTGACCTCTCTGCCATCATTACCAGACATTATTCTTTTGAGACAATCATTATTATAACTTATTCACTTTAAAAGTCAACAAGTTTTTTATGTTCTCTCAAAACTAGATAACATTTGCTTCATATTATATGGTTAAGTCCTCGATCTATTAGTATTCGTCAGCTCCACATGTCACCATGCTTCCACCTCGAACCTATCAACCTGATCAT
>Ga0213824_1000060_pt1 | contig 94979 bp, 81 predicted proteins | sample MC6MC0906MG_FD_179892 | JGI IMG/M metagenome (GOLD analysis project Ga0213824, IMG submission 179892) | Enriched soil aggregate microbial communities from Iowa State University, Ames, United States - MC6-MC0906-MG | ecosystem: Environmental > Terrestrial > Soil > Unclassified | place: USA: Iowa...
ATATCGGCTTTGTGCGCACGCACATGGAACATGACCTGGGCATCGGCGCTGCCGCCTATGGCTTCGGTGCCGGGCTGTTCTTCATCGGCTACGCGCTCTTTGAAGTGCCCTCCAACATGCTGCTGCAAAAGGTCGGCGCCAGAATCTGGCTGACCCGCATCATGTTCACCTGGGGCATCGTCGCCACGCTGATGGCGTTCATCCAGAACGAAACCCACTTCTACATCCTGCGCTTCCTGCTGGGCGTGGCCGAAGCCGGGTTCTTCCCTGGGGTGATCTACTACTTCACGCGCTGGCTGCCGGGGGTTGAGCGCGGCAAGGCCATTGCGATTTTCCTCAGCGGCTCGGCGGTGGCCTCGCTGATCTCCGGTCCGCTGTCAGGCGCGCTGCTGCAGATCGAAGGGTTCGGCTTCCACGGCTGGCAATGGATGTTCGCCATCGAAGGCCTGGCCTCGGTGGTGATCGGTTTCTTTGTGTGGTTCTGGCTCGATTCCAAGCCCCACGACGCTAAATGGATGACCCGCGAAGAACAGGATGCGCTGGTCAACGCCATCGACCAGGAACAGCGCGAGCGTGAAGCCCTGACCAGCGTCAAGCCGACCCTCGGCAAGCTGCTCAGGGACCGCCAGATCCTGCTGTTCTGCGCCCTGTACTTCTGCATTCAACTGACGATCTACGCGGCGACGTTCTGGCTGCCGAGCATCATCAAGAAGATGGGTGACCTGAGCGATGTGCAGGTGGGTTTCTTCAACTCGATCCCGTGGCTGATCTCGATCATCGCCATGTACGCCTTCGCGACGCTGTCGGGCAAATTCAAGTTCCAGCAGGCCTGGGTTGCGGCTGCGCTGTTGATCGCCGCAGCAGGCATGTTCATGTCTACCACCGGCGGGCCGATCTTCGCGTTCGTGGCGATCTGCTTTGCGGCCATTGGGTTCAAGTCGGCGTCTTCGCTGTTCTGGCCCATCCCACAGGGCTACCTGGACGTGCGCATCGCCGCAGCCGTGATTGCCTTGATCAACTCCATCGGCAACCTGGGTGGCTTCGTTGCGCCGACCACCTTCGGCTTCCTGGAGCAGACCACCGGCTCGATCCAGGGCGGCCTCTACGGCCTGGCCGGCACCTCGGTGCTCGCCGCAATCCTGGTGTTCTTCGCCAAGACCTCGCCCGCTGCCGCATTGGCCTCGCCGGGCGCCATGCCCACCGGCGCTGCCATCAGCAAATCTCTCTGAGCCTCTTTAGGAATTCACCATGAATACTCCCGTCATCACCCACTTCCAGGTCGTCCCGGTGGCCGGTCACGACAGCATGCTGCTCAACCTCAGCGGCGCCCACGGCCCTTACTTCACGCGCAATATCGTGATTCTCAAGGACAGCAGCGGCAACACCGGCGTCGGTGAAGTGCCCGGCGGCGAACGCATCCGCGAAACCCTGGAAGACGCGCGCAGCCTGGTGATCGGCCAACCCATCGGCCAGTACCAGCGCGTCCTCAACCAGATGCGCAGCACCTTTGCCTCACGGGATTCGGCGGGCCGTGGCCTGCAAACCTTTGACCTGCGCATCACCATCCATGCCGTCACCGCCATGGAAGCCGCCCTGCTCGACCTGCTGGGCCAGTTCCTCGAAGTGCCGGTGGCCGCCTTGCTCGGCGAAGGCCAGCAGCGTGATGCGGTGAAAATGCTCGGCTACCTGTTCTATGTCGGCGACCGCGGCGCCACCGACCTGGCTTACCGCAACGAGGCCGACAGCGACGATGCGTGGTTTCGCCTGCGCCATGAAACCGCCCTGACCAGCGAGGCCGTGGTGCGCCTGGCCGAAGCCGCCAACGCCAAATACGGCTTCAACGACTTCAAGCTCAAGGGCGGCGTATTGAGCGGCGACGCAGAGATCGAAGCCGTCACCGCCCTGGCCGAACGCTTCCCCGATGCGCGCATCACCCTCGACCCCAACGGCGCCTGGTCATTGAAAGAAGCCATCCGCCTGTGCCGCGACCAGCACCATGTGCTCGCCTACGCCGAAGACCCATGCGGCGCCGAAAACGGTTACTCGGGGCGCGAAGTCATGGCCGAATTCCGCCGCGCCACGGGCCTGAAAACCGCCACCAACATGATCGCCACCGACTGGCGCGAAATGGGCCACGCGATCCAGCTGCAATCGGTGGACATCCCCTTGGCCGACCCGCACTTCTGGACCCTGCAAGGCTCGGTGCGCGTGGCGCAGATGTGCCATGAGTGGGGCCTGACCTGGGGCTCGCACTCCAACAACCACTTCGATATTTCCCTGGCCATGTTCACCCAAGTGGCCGCCGCCGCCCCGGGCGACATCACCGCCATCGACACCCACTGGATCTGGCAGGACGGCCAACGCCTGACCCGCGAACCGCTGAAAATCGAAGGCGGTTATGTGAAGGTGCCGGCCAAGCCTGGCCTGGGCGTGGACATCGACATGGACGCCGTGGCCAAGGCCCACGAACTGTACAAAGGCATGGGCCTCGGCGCACGGGATGACAGCGTGGCGATGCAGTTCCTGATTCCGGGGTGGCGCTATAACAACAAGCAGCCTTGCCTGGTGCGCTGAAGCACTGGGTTCTGGGGCGGCTCGGTCTCCAGAACACCATCAATCCAATGTGGGAGGGACTTGCCCCGATTGCGGTGTGTCAGCCAGACATGTATCGACTGACACTCCGCCATCGGGGGCAAGCCCCCTCCCACATGGGTCCTCGGTGTTTTACAAGGGTTGTGGTCGCTCGCTAAACCGCGCGTCAGGGTTTACCGGCCAAAGCCCGCTTTGCTCTTGCAGCTTTCTTGACTGCCACCGCCGCAATCGGCTGCACCGTCAGTTCCACGCCTAACGCCAGCATCAACTTCTGAATTGTCTCATAGCGCGTTTTAGAACCGCCTTTCAGCGTCTTACATAGGCTCTCGCGATTAACCCCCGCAGACTCCGCCACCTTGTTCACGCCCTGGGCCTTGGCGACCTCGGCAAGCGCTTTCATGAGCACCTGCGGGTCTTGAGATTTCATGCTCTGCGCCAGATAAGCGCTGATGGTTTCCGGGCTATCGAGGAAGCGCGACGCTTCATAGACACTGGTACCGGAGGTATCAAGATCGAGGATCGGCATGTCCTCTGGTTTGAATTTCGATTCGCTCATTTCATCTACCTCTCAGGGCATCAAGGATCTCTTTTGCCCGTTTGATTCCTCTGTTCTGGTCGGTTTTATCACTGCCCCAGAGCATCAGGTAAGCAGTGATGCCCGTACGCACAAAGTAAATTCTGTAACCGGGCCCGACAAACACACGCATTTCACTCACCCCATCGCCTACGGGCGCACAATCGCCGAAACGGTGGCTGACACTCCGCCATCGGGGGGCAAGCTGAGGCGGCAAACGATAGAGATGAAGCCCAAAGAAAACGTCCTGCACAGCCGCTTCACTTTGCGTAAAATGCGAGCCGTTCTCGATCAGGAAAACTCAACCCAGGAGGGGTAACGCGATGCTTGCCGTGAAGTATTCCGAGACCCAGGAAGGCGTTTACTACCCCAAGAAACGTATGTTCACCCCATTCCATCGGTGCGATTCAGAGCGGATCACGCTCACCACACTGGATGGAGGCACACGCTTCACAGGCCCCTATTTCAAGCTGAAAGCGCTGTCGGCCACGCAACTTGCTGATGCGCCCGAAGCGCAAGAAACCGACCTCACGCCACCAACGGTGCACGTCTGATCAATTTCGCGGGTTCCTGCCTTGGTATCGGAACGCCCCACTGAGTCCGTGAGGCCGTCGCGCCGCCACTGCGGGCCTCAAACGCAAGGAAACCAGGGCATGGCAACAGCAAAAACCAAAAAGGCGTTTGTGTATTCGGCATGGGGGTTACTGTTTTTGAGCCTGGTCGGGGTTTTAGTCATACAGGCCTTCCAGGAAACACCCCAGCCCAGTAAAACCACCTTCCTCAGCGACCTCATCATCGTGACCGCACGAACGACGCCCGGGAATCGAAAGATCGACGAGCATCTAACCTTCGTTCGCGCGGAAGCGGCCAACAGTCACGCCCTCAAGTTCTATTACACGTTGGTCGATTACGATACCCATCCCGAGGACGTTGACTTGGGCGTGATGAAATCAAGCATCACCAAGGCTGTCTGCGCCGCGCAAATGCCAAGGGACCAGTCCATCATTTCATTGGGTGGCACCTTCATTTACATATTCGGCAGCAAAAACGTAAAAGAGGTTGGACGGTTCGAAATCAACAAGCAGAGCTGTAATGGCTAATGAGCTGGCCCCCTTCAACCAACTCGCTCGAACCGCCGCCGCTTCAGGAACAACCCCACCCCCAGCGCCACCGCAAAGATCGACAGCAACCCCAGGTCAGCCCCCCATGGACGGACCTGGCTCGCCGCCACGCAGCCGACCGCTCCCGCCACCACCAGCAGCCCACCCAGCCACGTGCGAAGCAGGTACGGTTTGACAAACCGATCGAGCAGAAAAAACAGCACCAGGGCCAGGACCAACTGGGTAATGTCAGACATGTGCTTCTCCCGTCAGGTCTTGATGATCAGTGTCGAGGCGCTGCGTTGCGGGCCGATGCCGCCGTTGAACTGCGCTTCGATGCTGAGCAGTACGTCGCCGGCATGATAGGTGGGCAGGATTTCATTGGCATACATGCGCACACCCGCGCCAACAGGAACACCCACGTAAGGGGAAGCCACAGCAGAAGTGGCGCCGGCGAAGGCACTGGCGGCCAGGTTGGCGATCCTGGTGCGCTGGGCATTGAGGGTGTCGCCCTGTTGCCGCGTCAGAGGCTTGGAGATGCCGATCATCATCACGCACGGCAGGCTCTTGGCCAACATCTTGTCGTACACCTCGACGACCTTGCTGTTGACCTCGTAATGGGCACTTTTCGCCTCGCCAAAATGCAGCTCGCGCAGGCGTCCGCGTTCGCTGTCGGTGAGGGTGATCTGCGAAACGTTGAACACGATCCCGTGATTGCCCATGTATTGGAACGTCCCTTCGAACTTCACCGCACGCATCCTTTCGAGCCAAAGGCGGGGATTCTCTAGAAGGCGGGCAGTGGATTCAAGGCAGAAGAAACGAAATGAGAAAATGGGGGGCAGGCCGACCTCCCCTGTCGCGACCTTTGCCCCCGCCGCTACTCAGATTCACGCCCGCTTGGGCAGCTTCCAGTTCGGCCGGATGAAGTGGCAGGTATAGCCGTTGGGTATCCGCTCCAGATAATCCTGATGCTCCGGCTCCGCCTGCCAAAACTCCCTGGCGGGTTCAATTTCCGTGACCACAGGCCCCGGCCACAGCTTGGAGGCATCCACGTCAGCCGCGGTATCTTCGGCAATCTCCCGTTGCTGTTCGCTCAGGTAGTAAATCGCCGAGCGATAGCTTGGCCCCAGATCATTGCCCTGCCGATTCGGCGTGCTCGGGTCATGGATCTGGAAAAAGAACTCAAGGATCTGCCGGTAGGAAATCACCGCCGGGTCAAACACGATCTCAATTGCTTCAGCATGGTTGCCATGGTTGCGGTAGGTGGCATTCGGCACATCGCCACCGGTATAGCCGACGCGCGTCTGCAGCACGCCGGGGTAGCGTCGCAACAGGTCCTGCATGCCCCAGAAGCAGCCGCCGGCGAGGATGGCGGTTTCGGTTGGGTTGGTCATGGTCTGTCCTTGCGGTTAATGGAGACAGGGATAGTTATGGGGCAATGCTGGGCAATACCAAGTTCAATCAAAGAAAAACTGCCCCCCTATCGACTCAAGGTTTATTCCTGGAACGAAACGCCGCCACCTTCATCCGGTTGCCGCAGGTCGCCATGCTGCACCAGCGGCGGCGGTGCGACTTGCTCAGGTCATGGAACAGCAGCACGCAGTCGTGGGCCTCGCACTGGCGGACGAATTCAAACTTATCGTTCGTGACCAAGCCCACCAGCGACTCGGCCACCGGCCCAAGCAGGCTGGCCGGGCTGCTGTCCCGAGGATGCGTGGCAAGCTGAAATGCCTTCTGCTCCTGCGCCCATTCCAGCCTGCTCACCGGGCGCCCCGCTTCAAGCACCTGGTTGATCACCGCGAGATCGACGGGAACGCCTGTCATTGCCGCATTCACCACCGCCCTTGAACTCGCCCGAAGCGTGCGAGCGAGGGCCAGCAGCCCACTCGGCGCCTTCGGGTCAAGCTGCTCGGGCAACAGCCCCGCTTGGGTCAGCCAACTCATGATGCTGTGATCATCGACGAAGCAGTCATGGCGCTGATCACCCACCCCGTACTCGGAGTTGATGAAATCGAGGGCAAGGTTGTCAGCCAGAAAAAGTGCGCCTGAAGCAGTGCTGTTCGGATTCATGGGCAGCCCGTAACCAATAAAACATGTTTGACAGGTTACCAAATCCAGGAATAACCTTCAAACACCAACTTTAACGGTTACATAGGAAGCCACATCATGACCTCATCCAACGCCATGGCCGCTGCAGGACTCACCGCCGCCTTGCTGAGCAGCGGCGCGGCCCATGCAGACAACACAGTGCATTACCGCTACGAGCAGATCGGCGACGTAAAGGTGTTCTACCGCGAGGCGGGCGACCCCAGCGCGCCGACCGTGTTGCTGCTGCACGGCTTCGCCGCCTCATCCTTTATGTTCCGCGAACTCATGCCCGAGCTTGCCGACCGCTACCACGTCATCGCGCCGGACCTGCCGGCATTTGGCTTCACCGAAGCCCCGCCGCGCGGCGAATACGCCTACACCTTCAGCCAACTGGCCAAGACCATCGGCCAGTTCACCGAACAGCTCAAACTCGATAAATACGCACTGATGGTCCACGACTACGGCGCCCCCGTAGGCTGGCGCATGGCCGTCGCCCATCCGGAGCGAGTGACCGCGATCATTTCCCAAAACGGCAACGCCTACGAAGAAGGCCTGGGCGCCGGCTGGGCCCCTATCCAACGCTACTGGCACGCCCCGACCCAACAAAACCGTGAAGCCCTGCGCGACTTCCCAACCCCCGCCTCGATCAAGTGGCAGTACCTGGAAGGCGTGGCCGACAAAAGCTCGATGTCACCCGATGGCTACACGCTGGAAGGGCTGCAAATATCCCGGCCAGGCAATGCCGACATCCAGCTCGACCTGGTGCTGGACTACGCCTCCAACGTAGCGATGTACCCGGCCTTCCAGTCGTACTTCCGCCAGTACCAGCCACCGCTGCTCGCGGTGTGGGGCAAGAACGACCCATTCTTCCTGCCGGCCGGCGCCGAGGCGTGGAAGCGCGATATTCCCAAGGCGGATATTCGTTTTTATGACACCGGGCACTTTGCGCTGGAAACCCATGGGAAGGCGATCATCCCAGTTATACGGGCGTTCCTGGACAAGAACCTCCAGTGATCAACGTAGCCGTATGTAGGAGCGAGCTTGCTCGCGAAAAACGTCAACGATAACGCCGCGACTCTGGTTTCACGCGGCGCTCCAGAATTCTTCGCGCGCCAGCTCGCGCCTACCTTGTAGACATGTCCTACAGCAAGCTGCAGCGCCTTGCTCCGTTGCCTACAGTTGCGTCAGAATCCGCCGGCTTGTGCGCTTGAGTGGGCGTCTCTAAGGTGGCCCGGTCGCTGACAACTCAGTGATCGGGTTTAGTAGCCCGTGGTCGAATTTCGCTTAGTGCACAAGCTTCATCCACCAGACTTCCCGTCTGTGCTTGATGGCGGCTGTGCGCAGGGCACTTTCGGGTGCGCCGGCTTTGCGGAATTCCCCGGTCTACTAACCTGCGTACAGCTGCCACCCTTTCGTTTAGTAGCGAAACGGTGTCGGCCCTGACAGGGAAATTCCGTTATGTACAAAGTCACGCCTAACCCTCCGAACGGTCCCGACCTGAAACTGAATCAGGCAGCGCATCGTGCGATTGATCACTACCTCAACGCGGGCGCCGAACCGCCAGGGCCGCCTCCTCCACCTTCAACTACGCTGTTCAGCGTTGCTGACGATGTCAGCAGTGAAGTGCTGATTGCCAATAGCTATGAGACTTTTTCTTCGGTGACTGCGTTGTTGCTGGACCTGTCGGATGAGCTGGAAGGGAAACAGCGGGATGTGGCGTTGGCGATTCACCAACTGAGTGAGTTGGGGGTTTTGTTGGTGGATAAGTTGATGGAGCGCGAGGGGGGTGAAGCGGGAAGCTAACCTTCCGCCAACGTGATAGCGTCGCTGAGTCTTTGTGACTCGCTTTACGAAGACTCGGCGGTTTTCTTTCGCAATAAATAGACCCATCCCCTAACCCGTCTCAACCCGAGTTCGTGATCGGCAGTTTCCGTAGAGAAGCCGTCAGCCGTCGATCAGTCCTGCGGAGTCTGGCCAGTCGAATGTCCAATGCTCGCGAGAAAAATCCTAGTGTCCCGATTAGACCGCAGATAAACCACGCGGCAAGCTGAAGGCGCAGTTGCGACGAGTTGCTGCATTTTTGCGCGCGCTGATCTTTTCGTCCGCCACATGAATCTAAAAAACTCCGGCAGGTTCGCCAGCAGTTCAGGGCAGTTATGCGGCAAGTCAGGCCGAGACTGACCGCGTTGGAGCAACGTTCTGCGCAGTACGCGCAAGAATCGAAGCGTCGCCGAACGATCAATCCATATCAAAAGATCTGCACGGGCCATCCGGTTGTCCCACGTGGCTGAATGACCACCTTCGAATATCCAGCAATCACGGGCCTCGACCTCGAGACAAAGCTGCGTCTTCTCGTCCCGGCTTCGTTCTATCCAACCTGGCTGCCAGTGGATAGTGTCGATATGAACGACCGGCAAGCCCGTGAGCTGACCAAGCTTACGTGCCAAAGTGCTTTTGCCAGACCCAGGTTGACCAACAATCATCACCCGTTGCATCGAAGCACCTTCTCGCTATTCAAGCTGATTTTTTGGGGTGGCGATTTTACGTCAATGCCTATATCGGTCAACAACAAGGGGGCATAGCGACAGACAGCTTTCGCCCAGAAGACTTCAATCAACTGGAGGGCATGGGTTGGTTGGAACGTACCAGTGGGCTGCGGAGTCGAGATGAACGTGTTTCTGCTTTCGAGGCAAGAAGGGCGTATCGAGCGTACCCAGTGCTATTGAAACCCAACTGGCAAACTCGCCTTGAGACCGTGACCAGAACAAGGCCGAACCACACTGCACGCAGAACTCGCGTGATACCGTCGCTGAAGAAGCATAGGATTTGATATGGATGGAGCCGCTAAGTATTTGCAGCGCGCTGCGCGGAACACTGCCGTAAGAAGCAAATGCCGCCCCATGACCTTTGCGACACTGGCTGCAATGACAATGACTCACTGCTTTCGGTGTGGTGGATAGCTCGTAACTGACGGCGGCACATAAACAGCTTCCTTGGTACACCTCTGTCATACGCTCTTCCATGCATGCAAAAGTGCCAGCGTAACCCTACCTGTCTAATCAGTCGACCTACGGCTACTGGCCGATTCTGTTGAAAACAGTCGGCCATGGTTTCCTCAGCTGAAAAGTACGCGCCCGACGTTGAAATCTTTTACTTTCGGCTGAGGTGTCCAGAGGCGGATTTCAAATAGCAGCGTGTAAAAAGGCGTTTCGCCGGTCGATGATCAGGCAGTTCTGGATGACCGAATTTTTCAACAGAATCGGCCACTAGCAGACGTTCGCGAGTGGTCGCCTATGACCCATAGCGGGCACGCGTGATCGGAGGCGATGCCGCACTGATATAACTCGTTGGTACACTGGGGAACTTATTTGCTCCCAAAACCTCCCCCGATGACTCCTGCATAACGACGCGGATAAAGCCACCTCTGTCCACTCCGAGTTTCTCGAATTCTTGAACATGCTCGTCATGGCTGCGGATTATGCCGTAAACCAATATTCATCGTACGAGGAAGTACGGAGGCGCAAACGCCCGCGCTTTAAGACCAACAGTAGATGCGAGTTTTACATTGCAAATAACTGTTTTATTATTTTGAGGCTTACGGGTTCCAGGCAGAGAGATAGTGTATCTATCGGAATCTTTCCCGACCACGGTAGCGTATTCGTTTTCAAACTCATTTGGCAGCAGAAAGGTTGGGATTAAAGAAATTTGTTTTAGGCATTTAGCGATCTCATCCATTCTTCCAACCACGTGTGATTCGTCCGGTTTAGCCTTGATGTATTTTCGAAGGATGGAGTCTAGGCACTCTGCTGTTTTGTAGAGGTGGAATAGATGATATGGAATTTCAGTGTTTAGCGAAAAGCCGGTCCTCATTCCATTGAATGGTTTATGTATTGCGGAGTCTGGGCCGATCACTCCCTCATCTACAATACCTTCGATATAGTAACCGATGATCGCATTGTCAGCCCAAGAGAAAGTGAAGGCTCTAATTCTTCTATGTTTGTGTTTTATATCGTTAATGATAGTCGCTGTACGAGAGTGGTAGCTCTTTATGGCGCTGAGAAACTCTCTGGAGACCGTCTTGAATTTTGTCTCTCCGTCAGAAGGGAATAACGATTTCACTATGGATTGGCATGATTCAATGTAGTTATTTGAATAAAACAACATATTGAATATGTCAATATTAAGGTCATCAAGAAACGTTTCGTCGGACTTGTTGGTTTTACTGCTGCCTCTTTCTACCGCCTTTGAAAGCCTATCTAGGCTATGTATAGCATTCATAAAAGAAAATATAAAAACATCAGCGGGGTGGTTAAGCCCTAAAGCATTGTGTTGGCTCTCGTGTGGTTGAACATTTACCAGGGTTCTTGCAACTGCTGGCGCGAAACCGGTCGCCTTATTTGGAAGATCAAACTTCATAATGGAGTCCTTTCGTCATCGATAGCGTGGGGAGAGAAGTACAAGTGAAACGTAAGAGGCTGATCGCGGTTGTTTACCAAGTATTTTTGCTGGCCGTTTCGCCTATGACTCAAAGGAGACGGATCTATTTTCTGAAAAGAAATCCGTACCCATTAGCTGTGTGTTTTCTGATCGTGGCTGACAGGAGTCGATTGAATCTGGCAGTTATATATAGGTTGTTAGTTTTCAGATTTACCACTCGCTATAGTGCAGCATATGCCAAGGCTTCTAAATTTAGACTCTAAGATAGCATGTGTTTCAATGGGTAAATAGTCTGCTATCAGGATTTCTTCTATTAGGTCTGACCAGTTGAATGGTAGTTTGCAGAGACTGTTTTTAACTTTTACTCTATTGACTACGAATTGATTTTCGGGCATGTGGAAATATATAATTCTTATCTCTCTTTCATGCTCCAAGCTGTCACTTAGGGTGGAAGCTAATAGCGCACCTCTTTGCCCTAACGAATCGAGAAACGTGGTGTAATCGTTGCTCGCTATTAGAGCATCCAATATCTGGTCGTCTTCATAAATGACTTTGACTGCAAAATAATGCAGCATGAAATAATTGTCTCTTGTGTCCATCAGCCGATTCATGAGTTTCTGAAGAGATACCTTTATGCGCACTCCCGCTCGCCCCTTAAGGAACTCTGTCCATCGCCACTTTTTATTAATGGGGTCGTTTGTCCAACATGAGGCATAGTAATTTTCTAGAAAGCCGAGGGTAAAGCTCTCATTTCCTTCTGTAAATCGTTTGTTTAACAGTGGGTTTTCTAAAGGGTCCGCGAAAGAGTCCGGACCGACTCTAATAAGAGTTATCTCGGAATTTTTAATATCCTCAAATAAAAAGTCCACTCGACAAATTCTGTATATGAAAGATTCTGGATCGATATTTAGTGAGTTTCTTTTTATATATAAGCTTTTCAACTCTTTATCGCCTCGCCCTTGAAAATTCAGCTTATTTAGCTCATCATTAATTGCTTCGTTGATCAAAGGTTTTCCTCAGTGAAGTCAGAATAAAAGTAAATTTTATTTATGTTTATTTTAGCAAAGGATATCACTTTGTAAATTTTGGTCTACTTTCAAGGCAAATGCTTCGCAGATCACTCCTGGTTTCTTAGGCTGGAATGTAGATCGGCTTTTGGCCGGTTTCAGCCGGTCACGACAGGCAGAAATCGGCCAGAAGCAGTCTCTCAGACTTTGGCTGTCCAGTGAACGAAGTGAGCTGCAATTGAGCACATCATTAGGCTGCCGCAAACTCATCTAATGCATCCACCCAGCCTGCTTTTCCGGCCTTACCGGCTCGATTTGGTTTACGTGCTGGAGTGGCAGGTGTTGCGGGAGTTGCCCTGGATACCTTTGTTGCTGGCGTAGCCATAGAGGTACGCCGGAGTATGTAGTTATCGCTCACAACCTCCCCCAGAAAACGCCCATTGGCGCCCCAAACACGACCATCGTCTGTAACCCACCCTAAATACTTCGATGCTGCATTGAATAGGCGACCAGAACTATTAAAGAATCCAAAATACTCTCCGCTCCATCTGTAAACTGGAGTCATATAACGCCCTCATTTATCTAGTGATTAGTTATCGAGCGGGCTCTAGCTAGTCATTGTATCGGGGTAGAGCACGATTAAATATCGTTAAAACATCGTCTACCACGACTATGTGGCACACCAGGACCCGATACAGTTACGCCCCAATTGGTTTAGCGCGAAACTTATTGACGTTATCAGCTAACCTTTGAATAGACTCAATATCATTTTTTATTTCATCCAAGTTAGCGACAGGCATTTCCTTGTTAGGGGCTTGGAAATGCGCCTCAGTGATTCGATGGCCTTTCTTCCAGAGCGCAACGATGTCATCAGCGTCCTGCTTTCGTAGGCCAGTGATTTTATGAAGATTTCCCACACCAACCATATCACTAAACCGCGTCACGATCCCATTTAACACTACATCTTCGACAACTCGCTCAACAGTGGCACGAATATCGCTATATAATAGTCGAACATTTCTAACTAAATCCTCACCAGGATAAATAGGCCAAGGCTCCATTTTTTTCGCTCGATCCTCCAACTGCTTTACCCGCTCTTTATAACCAGTTTTATCCCAAGGCAGTCCTTGTTTGACTACTCCAGCTGTATCGCCAACCCATTCTAAGTGATGGACAAGATGGGGGATTTGCTTTTCCTCATTAAGAGTATCGATAAGTTCGCTTAGGAAAGAGATGTCATGGGTCAAGACTATAACTTGGCGGCTAGCCGCCTCCTCCACGAGACGCTTTGCAACGAGGCGTCGTCTTACATGATCTAACGAGGAAACAGGGTCGTCAAATATGATCCCCCCTCGATGCTCTGATAGTTTAAGCTCAGCTAAGAATGCACCTATTGATACAGCACGCTGTTCACCTTCACTCAGTACGTGCTCAATTTTCTTTGCCGCTGGAAGATCTAACAGCAGAGTAAACTTTACAGTCCCACGATCGACTCGTTCTTTTAGCTTCGTCTTAATGTGCCCAATGCCGAGTTTTGTAAACTCTTCATCAAGTGCTTTCCGTAAGGAGTCTGTGATAATTTTTCCTGCAATGTCCTTAGATTTCGCAGACAAAACTCTAGGATTCAAATCGGCCTTACAGGCTTCGAGTTTAGCTCGATAAATTACTCTATCGTGCAGCGCTAAGATTGCTTCTGCTAGAGGTACAAGCAGTTTCCTAGCTTTAAGCTCAACCAGTTCTTCAGATAGCTTCTTCAACTTCTCTGGATCTGAAGCTCTTTTATACACTCGTGCTTTCCAAATTTTACTGGCAGCAAATTGCCTCAATTCGGCCACTGGGCTCTTAGCCAGCTTTGGAACCACTTCCCAATCTAAGGATTCTGCGGCCTCAAGCATCCACACTTTGTATGCATCTAGCTGCTTCTGATAAAGCTCTAAATTTTCTACTAGATTCGCTGATGCACCTTCCAACTCTACCACCAATGCTTGATTAAGCCCAAAGTCAAAGCTTGAACGATCTATCTGATCTAAAATTTTTTCTAACGCGGCTTTTTTTTCAGATGCTACCTTGGTAGCATTTTCACTAATGAAATTATTGAAACGTTGCATTCTACCGATTACAGACTTAGCCGGTTGTTGGCAGAGCACACATGCAGAACCCTCACCTTGGCTTGGAAAGTCATGCCCAACATAAGCAACTTCAGTTGAATATTTTTTCGCAGCTAGGAATAACTCTTTCCAAATCGCCTCCCCCGTACCGGGCAACAGCTCATCCTCAGCCCTAAGCAGTAGTGCAGCCGCGTCAACTCCCGCCTTGGCATCGGCTGACTCCTTGGAGAAACGCTGCAATTTTTCCAACGCTTTTTGAGTAGTGAACTTCTCTTTTTCCTTAATTGTTTTCGCCAAACTTTTGATATGGGACGCAGAAGTTCTCAGGCTTTGAAACTTGAGTATTGGGTCTGGTTCTGCAACTGCTAATTCCAGCTCATCAAGCCGCTCAAACTCCTCCGACGACAGTGCTCCCAATCGAGATATTTCTTCTCGGTTGGTGTTCTCGCCAAACCCCTGGAAAAGCTTGCCCACAGCACTTGTTTTATCGAAGCCTGAAAGGATATCAAGTGACACGTCGACACCATTGAGTTCTTCGTTCAAGAGCGCTAGCACTTCTGGTACAACTTTACCCGCGAGAGCTTCAACAACATCTAAGCCGCGAGGTAGATAAGCCGCATCGCCTTCGAGGAGGTAAGCGTTGGCGCAAAATGAGTCAAAGACGCTGACGTAAGACAGCTCGGGAGGGGCTACTGAGCCACTGGTCCAATGGAAACTCCTTACGTCTCCATTCAGGCACGCCGTAAACGTCGCCCTAGGCTTTCCACCTTGTACTCCAGCCTTGGTCACATCGCCAAGAATATCCCCTCCCCTATCACGTGCTCGACAAGCATGCTTCAGAACTCGCGCATACCCTGACTTACCTGCGCCATTGCCTCCATAAATCACCGTAACTCCCTTCTCCGAGAATGGGAGCGTTTGCCCTGGCATGATTCTGTTGACGTTTTGCAAGTCGCTCATCGAATGAAGCGTAACGCTGATTGCGGCTTCGCCATCTGCGGGAATATGGTCAGCGCTCAATGGCACCGCTTTTAGCCCTCCAGGGATTTCAATGCCTTTATCATGCTTCAGCAATGCATACAGGTCCCTGAAGTCCTGCAAATCCAATTGCTGATTTAGCAAGAGTCGACGCGCGGCGTCTCTAAGCCACAGTGATAGATCCTTCTCAGACCAGAGCAATACATCATTGAGTATCGACATTTTCACTTCCATGGACGGATAAGCAAGGTTGCAGCTAGGTGGCAAATAGATATTAGCCGAATTTAGCCTCTACGCCGTCATTTTGAAAATTGCTATGACACCCTGAATGTAGCGTCTCATGCGTCGATATCTGAGATTTTTCGTGTCCGCTTTTGGCCGAAAGCAGCCCCTCTATAAACACCAACCTAAGAACACCCGCGTCCATCCGTCGCATCCCCCACCCTCCCCCTCCAGCCCCCACCCAACCTGCCGATAACCCTACTAATCACATGCCTACCCCCGCATCCCCACCCGACCGAGCCCACCCTATGAACCCACTCTCCCTCCTGAAAAAATCCCGGCCCGCTCGCCAAGGCACCACCACCCTCACCAGCACCGCCAACAACCTGGACGCCGCCCTCACCGCCCTGCGTATCACCCCCACCCTGATCACCGGTTTCATCTCCCCCCACCTGGACATCGACGCCATCGCCGCCAAGCTCAAGCGCCGTTTCCCCCAGTCCACCCTCAGCCTGTGCACCACCTCCGGCGAGCTCTGCAATGCGCCCGGTTCGCTGTATTGCGCCACCGGCGAGCGCTGGGACCGGGTGGTGTTGCAGTTGTTCGACGACAGTCTGATCGCCTCGGCCGAGGTGGTGATGGTGCCGTTGGAGTGTGAGGACATTCGCGGTGGCGGTAAGCGGTTGGGGATGCAGGAGCGGATTGCCAAGTTGGTGGCCAATATCAAGCGGGTGCAGGTACGTACGTCGATCGATCATCGCGATACGTTGGCGTATGTGGTGTTCGACGGGTTGTCGGCGTCGGAGTCGTTTTTTATGGAGGCGTTGTATGAGTCGGGGCGGTTTCCGTGTTTGTTTGTAGGGGGATCGGCCGGGGGTAAGTCGGATTTCCAGAAGACGCTGATTCATGACGGCCAGCGCAGTTATCAGAACCATGCGCAGATTGTGTTCCTGAAGACGGCGGCCCATGTGCGGTTTGGGGTGTTCAAGAGCCAGAATTTCAAGGCGGCGGATTTGACCTTCAGTGTGCTGACGGCGTCGGTGGAGGACCGCACGATTGACCAGGTGATCGACAGCAGCGGCAATATCAAGAGCATGGTGCAGGCGCTGTGTGATGCGTTCAGTTGCGCGCCCCAGGCGTTGGAGTCGAAGCTGGCGGATTACTCGTTTGCGATTCGGGTGGGCAGTGAGTTGTTTGTGCGGTCTATCGCGCGTATCGATTATGAGCAGCAGATCGTGCAGTTGTTTTGCGACGTGGCGCCGGGCGAGGAGTTGGTGATGGTGCGGCGTACGCCATTGCGGGAGGCGACGCGCCTGGACTATGAACAGTTCCTGCGCGGCAAGGGTGGCCAGCCGGTGGCGGGGATTTTGAATGACTGCATTCTGCGCCGGCTGAACAACGGCGCCGAGCTGGGCAGCATGGCCGGCATTTTTGGGGATGTGCCGTTGGCGGGGTTTTCGACCTTCGGGGAGATTCTGGGCCTGAACCTGAACCAGACGCTGACGGCGATTTTCTTCTTTCGGGTGGCCAAGGGTGCGAGTTTCAGTGATGAGTACGTGGACAATTTCATCGCCCATTACGGCGAGTTCAAGGCGTTTTTCCTACGGCGTCAGGTGAAGAAGCTGGCGGGGTTGAACCATGTGGTGGTCAAGCAGATTACCGCGTTCAAGAACAATGACTTCACCGACACCCTGAATACCCGAGGCCTGGACCGCAATATCCTGCCAGTCTTCGAGGGCCTGGCCGACTTGGGCCTGGTGTTGGCCCAGGCCGAGCGTCAGCAGGAGGACATCGCTTCGCAGCTCAAGCATTACTCCGGCGAGTTGCACGCCTCGATGGATGAACTGGTGGGCACGATTGGCCAGCAGAACAGCGTGTCTGCCCAGGCAGGGGCCACGGTGGAGGGGCTGTCGAGCCAGGCGGATGTCGCGGTACAGGGGGCGCGCACGCTGGCGGGGTCGAGTTTGCGTATCCAGTCGATTGTGCAGGTGATCCAGCAGATCGCCGGGCAGACCAACCTGCTGGCACTCAATGCCGCGATTGAAGCGGCGCGCGCGGGCGACCTGGGCCGGGGCTTTGCGGTGGTCGCGGACGAGGTGCGCAAGCTGGCGGAAATCACGCGCAAGAATGCGGCGGAAATTGGTGTGGATATCGACTTGTTGTCGAGTGAGATCCAGCGGGTGGCCCAGCAGATTGAAGACCAGTCCACCGGGGTGGGTGCGCTGCGGGAGATGCTGGATGTGCTGGAGGCGTCGAGCCGGGCGACGGAGGGTACGGCGCAACGGACCAAGACCATTGCGGATACGTTGACGGGGTTGACCCATGGGTAGGCGTTAACGGCGGGTAAAAAAACGGCGCGGGGCTCATGGCACTGAACGGGGGATTCAGTGCATGATGCGTCGCTCATATCAAGGACGATAACAACCGTGAAAAACGCCCTCGCCGCCCTGCTATTGCTGTGCCTGACCGCTCCTGCCTTCGCCGCCGAAAACCCCGTCGGCTTCAAGACCGTCACCCTGCCCGATGCGCAAGACAACCGACCACTCGAACTGGTCGTCTGGTACCCCGCCACCACCAGGGCCAAACCCACCCTGATCGCCGACAGCGCGGTGTTCATCGGTGCCCTTGCCGTACCCGACGCGCCGCCGGCTGCCGGTGAGCATCCGCTGGTGGTGCTCTCCCACGGTTATGGCGGTAACTGGGGCAAGCAGGTGTGGCTGGCGAGTGCGTTGGCGCATCAGGGGTACATCGTCGCGGCGGTCAACCACCCCGGCACCACCACCCAGGATCGCAACCCGCAAACCGCCGCGCAGTTATGGCAACGCCCGGCGGACCTGAGCCGCGTGATCGACGCGGTGTTGGCTCAGCCAAAACCATTTGGCGCGGTCGCGAAAGGCCAGATCGCTGCCGTGGGCCATTCCCTGGGCGGCTGGACCGTGCTGGAACTCGCCGGGGCGCGCTTCGATCCCGAGCTGTTCAGCCGCGACTGCAGCGTCCACCCCAAGCTCGGCGGTTGCATCGGCTACCAGGAGATGAACCCCGCAGGCACACCAGCCGGCAAGGCCCGATTGGCCGCTGATTTGAGCGACAAGCGCGTCACCGCCATCGTGTCCCTGGACCTGGGCCTGTCCCGCGGCTTCACCGACGCCAGCCTGGCGGCATTGCCGGTACCGGCGCTGGTGATTGCGGGGGGTGTGCCGTCGGAGGATATGGACCCGCAGCTGGAGTCCGCCGACATGGCCAAGCGGCTGCCTGAAGCAACGACGAAGTACGTGGAGATCGCCGACGCTACGCACTTCAGCTTTATGTCGATCTGCAAGCCGGGGGGCATGGCGCTGATTGAGGAGGGTTCGCCAGGCGACGGCATGATTTGCCGCGATGGTGAGGGGGCTCGGCCACGGGCGGTGATTCAGCAGCAGGTGGTGGGGCTGATCAGTGAGTTTTTGAAGCGCTCGTTTCGCAATTGAAGAAAGCAGGATGTTCATCTCATAGTGCATCAAATACGATGCGGTCTCGGTGAGCACCTCACTGATGCACTGTATAGGATGCAATCGGGTATGAACGATCTAGGCCCCCTGATCAAAAATTTGCGTAAAGCCGCCGGCCTCTCCCAAAGCCAACTCGCACAACGACATCGTATGAGTCGCGCAACCATCTCGGGGATCGAAAACAACACCGTCCCAGAGGTGGGGATTCGCAAAGTTGCGGCGATTCTTGAGGGGCTGGGATATACATTGACGGCGACGCCTCGGCGTCGCCGTATGACCCTCGATGAGCTGAAAACAATAAATATCCATGACTAGCTGGATAGGCAACAACGTGGCAAACCTACTGTTTATCTGTAGCCGCAACCAATGGCGCAGCCCTACTGCGGAAGCCATCTGGCGCCGTCGCCCGGGTTTTAATGCGCGCTCGGCGGGCACCAGTCCGAATGCGCGTAAAACTATCGGCGCAGCGGATATTCGTTGGGCAGATGTCATCTTCGTCATGGAACGTAAACACCTGCATCGACTAAAAGCAGAATACGCACGCTTGCTTGAGCATAAGCCGCTTCACTGCTTGGATATTCCGGATGACTTTCGCTTTATGGATCCGGAACTGGTGCAAATGCTCGAAGACACTGTGACGCCCTATCTCATCACACACGCCTAGCCCCCCTCACATCGATAGCACTGATGATTACTATCGAACCGCTCGCCTATAGGGTGGCCAGGCCCGATTCCTATAATCGCCTCCCAATTCTTCCCCTTCGCCTGGCCTCAGGCGACATCCCCCTTGGAACCCAGCATCATGCCAAGTGCCCTCCATGCCCCCAGCGGCCGTCCCGAACATAATCAGCAAAGCGTCAAACAGCAGTGGCTGGCAATCCTCTCGGTCGCGGTGGGCGCTTTCGCCCTGGTGACCAGTGAATTCCTGCCGGTAGGTGTGCTCAACGACGTCGCCAGCGACCTCGGTATCAGCGCCGGCCACGCCGGACTGATGGTGACGTTGCCCGGCATCATGGCCGCCCTCGCTGCGCCGTTCCTGTCGGTGAGCATTGGCGCGATGGACCGGCGTTACCTGCTGATCGGCCTGACGTTGATCATGATCATCGCCAACTCGGTGGTGGCCTTTGCCAGTGACTTCAGCCTGCTGCTGTTCGGCCGTGTCTTGCTGGGCATCAGCATCGGCGGGTTCTGGGCCACGGCCATTGCCCTCAGTGGGCGCCTGGCGCCCAGGGGTGTGGACGTGGCGAAGGCCACCTCGATCATCATGATGGGCGTGACCCTGGCCACCGTGCTCGGCGTGCCCGTGGGCACCTGGCTCAGCGGGCTGATGGGCTGGCGCATGACGTTCCTGGTCACCGCACTGCTGGGCGTGCCGGTGCTGCTGGCGCAGGTGTTCCTGCTGCCGCGGCTCACCCCGGAGAAGGCCATTCGCGTCAGCGACCTGCCGGCGTTGTTTATCAACCCACAGGCGCGGATCGGGTTGATCGCGGTGCTGTTGATCGGCCTGGCGCACTTTGCGGCCTACACCTATGTCGCGCCGTTCTTCAAATACAGTTCCGGCTTCGACGGGCCGACGATTGGTTCGCTGTTGCTGCTCTTCGGCGTGGCCGGGGTGTTCGGCAATATCTTTGCCGGTTTCGCCGCCAACCGCAGCGTGCGTCACACCCTGTTGCTGGTGGCGCTGATGATCGGCACCAGCACCGCGCTGTTCCCTCACTTCGCCACCGGCATGACCGGCGCAGCGATGCTGATCGGGCTGTGGGGCTTCGCCTTCGGCGCCTTCCCGGCCTGTGCCAGTATCTGGATGTTTGTGGTGGCGCCCAAGGATGTCGAACGCGGCATGCCGCTGTTCGTGGCCTTGTTCCAGGTGATCATTGCCTTGGGTTCGTTCTTCGGCGGGCGCATCGTCGACCAACTGGGCAGCTCGGTGCTGTTGAGCCTGGCCACGGCGTTGGTGGGCTGCGGTTTTGTTACAGTGCTGGTGCTGGGACGCAACATCAGTAATAGCCTGGCGGCCCAGCCTGGCTAAACCGAGGGACCATGGATACCGCCAACGACGCTTCTTTCGCCTATCAGGCGGTGTACCGCTACCTTGTCGAGTTGATCGAGGCGAGCCCTTCGGCAGGCGAACGCCAACTGCCGTCCCTGCGCCAGTTGGCCCGGCGCCTGGGCGTGTCGGTGTCGACCACCAAGTACGCCTATGCGCTGCTGGAGGATGAGGGGCGTGTCCAGGCCAGGCCCAAGCGCGGCTATTTCACCCGGGCCGTGCCGGCGCGGCTGTTGAGCGAAGGTTCGCCTGACTTGCTCGACCAGGTATTCGCCAACGCTCGCCAGCCGGGCATGCTGGCCCTGAGCAGCGACGCCCCGGCGATGCTGCTGTCGTTGGAAAACCCCTTGTTGATGATGGAGCGCGAACTGGCCCGCCAGTACCCGCGCGCCCTCACGCCGCTGTACCTGCCATTCGGCGAGCCCGAGTTGCGTGCGGCGCTGGCCGCGCGCTACACCCAATCCACCCACCGCTATTGGCAGGCCGAACAGGTGTATATCGGTTCGGACCTGCACAGCGTGCTGGACCTGTCGCTCAGCGCCCTGGCGTTGCGTGGCACGCTGGCGCTGGTGGAGTCGCCGTGTTCGTGGGCGGTGCTGCGTCAGTTGCAGGCGGCGAATATTCGCGTGATTGAAATGCCCCTCGGTGCGGACGGGCGCTTCGACCTGCCCGCCTTCCAGGCACTGCTCGAGCGGGAGCCGATCCGCCTGGCAGTGCTGTCATCCAGCGTGAACGTGCCCCAGGGCGGCGTGATGCCGGCGCAGGATAAACAGCAGATCTGCCGCTGGCTGGCAGAGCGGGACATCTAGCTGTTCGAAAACGACACCTACGGCGAGCTGTGTTTCGAGCCGCCCGCCGCCCGCTATCGCGACTTTGCCGACCCACAGAAACTGCTGGTGTTCTCGACCTTCGACAAGGTGATCGGCGCGGAGGCACCCTACGCTTATGTGCTGTGTCGCGGGCAAGGGCCGCAGTTGCAGCGGGTGTTCCTGGAGCGGGGATTTCGCCTGTCGCCGACCCGTCAGAAAGCGATCGCCAAGCTGTTCACCTCCGGGCGCATCGACCAGCACCTGCTGATGCTGCGCGCTGCCTTGCGGGAACGGATGACGCGCATGAAAGCCCTGCTGGAAACGCACGGCGAGTGGCACGTGGTCGAACCCCATGGCGGCGCGAGTTTCTGGCTGGAGGCCAGGCGCCCGGTCGACATGGGGCACGTGTTCGAGCGCCTGCTGGCCCAGCGCGTCGTGATCGCTCCGGGGCAGTTGTTCAGCCTGCACGGCAGCTGGGCGCAGCATGTGCGCCTGAGCTACACCCTCGACTGGAGCAAGGATATCGCCCAGGCCGTGCAGCTGTTGGCCCAGGCGATCCGTCAAAGCCCGTAGCAGTGCCGCGCTTCGGGGAAGCGGCCGTGACGCACGTCTTCGGCGAACTGCCCGCACGCTTCGCGGATCACCGCGCCGACATCGGCGTACTGCTTGACGAAGCGCGGCAGGTGCTCGCCGCCCAGGCCCAACAGGTCTTCGGTGACCAGCACCTGGCCGTCGCAGGCCGGTGAGGCGCCGATGCCGATGGTGGGCCTGTCCGAGTCCTGGGTAATCTGCCGCGCCACGCCTTCGGCCACACCCTCGAGCAGCAGGCTGAAGGCGCCCGCCTCCAGATTGGCGCGGGCGTCTTCGGCAATCACTGCGCCGGTTTCAGCCGTGAGGCCCTGGGCCTTGAACCCACCCATCACGTTGACGAACTGCGGCATCAGCCCCACGTGCGCCATCACCGGAATACCACGCGCCACCAGGAACGCCACGGTGCCCGCCAGCGCCTGGTTGGCTTCCAGCTTGACCGCATCGCAGCCGGTGCGCGCCAACACCTGGGCGCAATTGCGGAACGCCTGTTCATGGGATTCCTGATAGCTGCCAAATGGCATGTCGGCAATCACACAGGCCAGGCGCGTGCTGTCGACCACGGCGCGGGTGTGGCCGATGATTTCTTCGAGCTGCATGCTCAAGGTCGACGGCCGGCCATAGCCGACCATGGCCGTGGAGTCACCGACCAGAATGAAGTCCACCAACGGATCGATCAGCCTGGCGATGGAACTGGTGTACGCCGTGAGGGAGACGATTTTCTGCTGGCCTTTCATGGCGACCAGTTGGGGCACGGTCATGCGTTTGGTGCGGGTGTGCAGGCTCATGGTGTGTTCCTTCTCGCGTTCAATACTCGGGGAATGCGGGGCCCGAGTATTGGCGAAAGACACGGCGATTCAATGCACAGATCGGCGCTAAAAAGCGACCCAGGCAGCCGTCGCGGTTTTTTAAGCTGGTATCATCCGCACACGTACACGCCAGGTAACAACCCATGAATCGCCAGAAAAAACTGCAACAGCTGTTCAAGGCCAAAGCCAAAAAGGCCAGCGCCAAATTGGCACCGAAATCCAAGGATAAGTACATCAGCAAGGCCGAGCGGGAAAAGCTGGCGGCTGAGGCCGCCCAGGCGCCAGACATTTCCCCCGAGGGTTAACTCAGCAACCGCTCAGCGCTTCGGGCCGGCGCTCACCCGCAAAAAAGAACGGCCGCAGGCGCACGCCCACGCCGTTGCCGATAAACGCCGCCACCAGCCACACCCAGCCATGCAGGCTGCCCGAGGCGATGCCGCTGAAGTACGCGCCGATGTTGCAGCCATAGGCCAGGCGCGAGCCGTAGCCGAGCAGCAGGCCGCCGATCACTGCGGCCAGCAACGAGCGGGCCGGGATCTTCAGGCTGGGGGCAAAGCGCCCGGCCAGGCCGGCGGCCAACAGCGCACCGAGGACGATACCGATGTCCATGACGCTGGTGATGTCTTCCCACACCGGCGCAGCCAGGGCCTTGGCGTTGCCCGGCATTTGCCAGAACGCCCAGCTGGCCACGTCCACACCCAACCCGTTTGCCACCTTGGCGCCCCACAGCGCGAAGGCAGAGGTAATCCCCCACGGCCGCCCGGCCAGCGCCAGGGTGGCGTAGTTGAGCAACGCCAAACCAATCGCGCCCCACACCAACGGCCATGGCCCGCGCAGAAAGCGGCGCAGGCCTTGGTGTTCGCTGGTCACGCCGGCTTCAAGCTGGCCGTGGCGGCGCTTTTCCAGGCGCACGGTGACGGCCGCGATGAGCGCAAACATGGTCAGGCTGACGAGCAACGCCGGCACCACGCCAAAGCTCTTGACGATGGACACCGCCGGGAATGCAGGCAACGCAAACCACCAGTCCACATGGTGGGTGGCAATCAGCGAACCGCAGATAAAGAACAACAGCGTCACCAGCATGCGCGCATTACCGCCGCCCACCGTGAACAGCGTGCCCGAGGCACACCCGCCGCCCAACTGCATGCCGATGCCGAAAATAAACGCGCCAAACACCACCGACACCCCGGCCGGCGCCACCAGCCCGACCACCGGTTGCCCGAACAACGTGCCCGCCCCCAGCGCCGGGAAAAACAGCAGCACCGCCAGCGCGAGCATCACCATCTGCGCCCGCAGGCCAGCGCCACGGCGATCATTGATAAACACGCGCCAGGCGGAGGTGAAGCCGAAGGCAGCGTGGTAAAGGGTCAAGCCCAGCGCGGCGCCAACCACCAGCAACAGCACCTGGCGCGAACCGACGCTGTTTTGCAGGAACAGGGCGCCCAGCACCAGGATGATAAAGGCCACCAACGGCGCGACAGGCTTGCGCGCAGGGGTGAAAGGGAGAGAGGTGCTCATGGGGTATCTCGGTTTGTTTGAAGGGGGATTGCGAACGGGCGAGTATAGCCTGTGGGAGTTGTCGGGCTTAAGTGAGGCTGCGATAGCGATGTGTCAGGCAACATAGAGGTTGGCACTGCCGCCGTCATCGCAGCCTCGCCAGGGTTCGACAACGCCCACATTGGCGGTCACTGTGGCTGAGTACTGCGTCGGCCACGCCATGTCAGTCATCGTCCCCCTGGCAACGACCACAACCTGGAATCAGCCTATGTGCATATACTCGCGGGCAGGGTGCGTCCCTTTACCCCATCTCCAGGTGACCTATTGGCTAAAGACATCGAAAACCCCTGCGTCTCCACCTGCCAGCTCAGCGGCGACCTGTGCGTCAGCTGTGGCCGCAGCAAGGACGAGATCCGCAAGTGGAAACGCATGAAACGCCCCGAGAAAATGGCCGCCGTGCAACGCGCAACCCAACGCTTGAAGGCATTGAAAAAAGCCAGGTAAGCCGCTTGATCAGGAGCGCCCTACCGACCCCGACACCGGCAGATTGCCCAGCAATTTGAGCCCGGTGCTTTTCACAAAGGTGTCGTAGTCCATCGGCTTCTGGATGCGCGTTTCGGCGTTGGGCAGCACGTAGGCCCAGGCGCGCTGGCTGGAGGCGTCGTACACCAGCTTGAACAGGCGCGTCGGCACCCAGACCTTGTTGTCGCCGATGGTGCTGTAGCCTGGGTCGAACAGCGGCCCGGTGAACACATACACGTCACCGCCCGCGCGCACCGCGAACTTGCGTACGTCGGCCTCGACCTTGCTCCAGATCTTGCGGTTATTGGTGGGGTCCTGGGGCACCATGTTCGACAGCGCAAAGGATTGGGCCATGGCCCGGGCGTTGGGTGCGTCGGCGGCCGGGGCCTGGTGGCCACGGTCCATGGCCGGGTGCTGGCTGCGGTAGTCGCTCAGCTCCGCGCGGCCGCTTTTGGGAATGCGTGGGTCGGGGTAGAACTGGTTGGTGCGCTCCTCGCCCTTGGCATTTTTCAACTGCGCGGTGTTCAGGCGTTCGACCACCACCAGCGGGGTCTTGCTGGTTTGTGAGTAGAGCACCGCAAACGTCTCGGAACACAGCGCCAGCGGCTTCATCGACGCCGGGACGGTGGCCGTCTTGATCGGGGCAGCGCCAGGGAAGAGATCGGCGCAGCCATCGAATGAGGCGCGTTGCTCGGTGGGGGTGTAAGGGTTGGCCAGACTGCGGGCTTCTACAGCGCTGGAAAGCAAAACAAGGGCCGACAGCCCGACTGCGATGGTGCGTAGGTACATGCTTTAAATCTTATAGTGAGGGTAACGGATGAGCGCGAATGTTCGTGCGGGGCTTATGGACCCTGATTCGTGTGTTTGGTGCCGCGAGACTCACGGATAAGGTTGAACCTCTCCTACACCCAGGGGCTCAGAACCCTACATCCTCGGGAGAAACCTATGACCCAGACCGCACTCGTCGTGGGCGCCAGCGGCATCGTTGGCAGCGCCATCACCCAGTTACTGCTCGAACACCAGTGGCAAGTCGCAGCCCTGTCCCGTCAGCCCTCGCAGGTGCCCGGCGTGATTCCGGTCGCCGCCGACTTGCAGGATCCGGCATCGCTGCAACAGGCCCTGGCCGATCTGAAACCCACCCATGTGTTCATCACCACCTGGTCACGCCAGGCCACCGAAGCCGAGAACATCCGCGTCAACGCCGCCATGGTGCGCAACGTGCTGGACGCCGTGCGCCCGGCCGGGAGCGTCCAGCATGTGGCGTTGGTCACCGGCTTGAAGCACTACCTCGGGCCGTTCGAAAACTATGGCAAGGGCAGCCTGCCGCACACCCCGTTCCGCGAAGAGCAAGGCCGCCTGGACGTGGAAAACTTCTACTACGCCCAGGAAGACGAAGTGTTCGCCGCCGCAAAAAAGGACGGCTTCACCTGGAGCGTGCATCGCCCGCACACCGTCACCGGCGTGGCGGTGGGCAATGCGATGAACATGGCGACCACCCTCGCCGTCTACGCCAGTGTCTGCAAACACACCGGTCGCGCGTTTGTATTCTCAGGCTCCCGCGTGCAGTGGGACAGCCTCACGGACATGACCGATGCGCGGCAGTTGGCCAAGCAACAGTTATGGGCGGCCACCACGCCCGCTGCCGCCAACCAGGCCTTCAACGTCACCAATGGCGATGTGTTCCGCTGGAAGTGGATGTGGGGCCGGATTGCCGATTACTTCGGCCTGACAGCGGCCGACTTCCCTGCCTCGCCCTCGCCGCTTGAGACGCAGATGGCCAATGATCAGGCCGCCTGGCGCCAGATCGCTGCGGAGCATGGACTCAAGGAGGTTGAGATGGATCGGCTGGTGTCGCCGTGGCACACCGACGCCGACCTGGGCCGGCCCATCGAAGTGGTCACGGACATGTCCAAGAGCCGGAAGATGGGCTTCACCGCTTACCAGGCCAGCGACCAGGCGTTCTTCGAGGTGTTCGACCAACTGCGCGCAGCGCGTTTGATCCCTTAATCCATCAGGGGCAGCGTCACCACAAATTCGCTGCCCTTGCCATGCCCCTCGCTCATGCCCGTCACGCTGCCGCCGTGTGCCTCGACCAGTTCACGCACCACCGTCAAGCCGATGCCCAGGCCGGCGCCGTTGAAGCCGACGGCGTGAACATCCTGCACATAGGGGTCGAAAATAAACGGCAGGGCCTGGGCGGTGACGCCGATGCCGTTGTCGCTGATGCTTATCCTCAGTACCCCGGCCTGCGCAATACAGGCCACCTTGATGCGCCCGCCGATGGGCGTGTACTTGGCCGCGTTGGCCAGCAGGTTATGCAGAATCTGCGCGAGCCGCCCAGGGTCGCCGTTGATGCTCAAACCAGCGTCGGGAAGCTCGACATCCAATTGCTGCTGACGCGTGACCATCACAGGGCTGCAGGCGTCGATGGCGGCATTGAGGACGCGCAGCATATCCACCTGACGGCGGTTGATACGCAACTTGCCGGTGCTGGCGCGGGATACATCCAGCAGGTCGTCGACCAGTTGGGAAATATGCCGGACCTGGCCCTCGATCAGTTCACGCATGCGCGGCAACTGGTCGCTCGGCAGCCGGACCATACGCTCGGCGATCAGGCTGATCGGCGTCAGCGGGTTGCGCAGCTCATGGGCGACCATGGCGAGGACGTTTTTCTGCTGGCCCAATGCACGCTCGGCTGTTGCCTGCAAGTCCTGGGCGCTGAGCGCTGCGATCACCAGATGCGCGTTGGCCTCACGCAGTTCCTGGTAGAGGTGCTGCTCCTCCCGATGAGGTGCCGCGACGGCGTCCGATTGCGCCAGTAGTATCGCCAGCACCAACTGCTGGTTGGCCTCGATCAGTTGCTCGACGTGCTGGGAATCCACCAGGCGGCTGTTGGCCTCACTCAATTGTTGCTGCAATGCCGCCAGTACCGCGCGGGCCTCAACCGTTTTCTGGCCGAGCAGGAAGAGTTCATGGGCGGCACTGGCCACTTCACGCTCGTCCTGTCCTTCGCCTTTACTCATGGCTCAGCTCAAACATTTCCGTCTCCCGCGTCCCGCGTGTGCGGATGCAATGCGGTTGGCCGCCCGCCGAGCAACCCTTCCTGGTCCGCAAGCCTTTCACCGATCTGCAGGCCATCGTCATTGATGTGGTATTGGCGCAGTTCATCGGAGTGTGCGCTGGCACGCACCTTGACCACGGCCATGATCCTCAGCAGCCGGCTGCGCACCTCGATGTAGCGCTGCACAATGATCGCATCGGTAAGGAACGCAGTGCCGTAGGGGCTGAAACGCAGGTCGGTGTAGCGGTCTTCAAGCTCCGAGGTCATCAATACGCTGACCCCGGCACCGGTCAACGCCGTGACCATGCGCGACAGCGACTCACGGAAGTCCGCTCGGAAGGTCGGCGCCAGGGCCAGCTCAAAGCCCGACAGCGAATCGATGACCACCCGTGTAGCGTTCAAGCGGCGGATCTCGCTGAGCAGCAGCTGGACGATTTCATCAATGGACAAGTCAGGTGCGCGGCTGTCGACCAGGCCGACTTGCCCACTGTGAATCAGGTTGGCCAGGGTGGCGTTCTGTGAGTGGTGGGGGCGCTGCTCGAACACCGCGATAACGCCGTTTTCACCATTACGTGCACCTTCAGCGAGGAAGGTCGCCGCCAGGATGCTTTTGCCCGACCCCGAGGGCCCGGCCACAAGCAACGAATAGCCCCTGGGCAGCCCGCCGCCGAGCATTTCGTCGAGGCGTGGCACGCCCATTTTCAGGCGTTGGATAGGCCGTGCCATCGGCGCCTCGACCGGATTGAACGCGGCAGGTGCGAACACCTTGATGCCTGAACTGGCGATCCGAAAGGTGTGCAGCCCCGGCAATGTCGGTTGGCCGCGCATCTTCATGATTTCCATCTTGCGCACCATGGAATTGCGCTCGACGCTCTGGCGCAGCCAGATCAAGCCATCGGCCACGGTGAAGATGGGGTTGGTGTCGGTTTCGGTGAAGTACTCACCGATCAGGAAGGTCGTCGCCTGCCACGTGGTCATCAACATGCCCAGTTGCTGGACGAACTGCGGCAAGTTGTTGTTGGGGTTGTGCTGCGTCTGGCTGGCCAGCACCACCGAGCGGAAGGAGTCGACAAACACCAGCGACGGCGAATGCGCCTCCACCTCACTGACAATGCGCCGCAGCACTTCGTCCAGGTTGCCGGCCAGCGTGTCGTCGGCCAGGTTGATATAGCGGATCGACTGGTTGATCGCCTCGCTGTCGAAAAAATCGAACTGCTGCTGATAACGCAGCATCTTCAGCGGCGGCTCGCCCAGTACGGTGAAAAACAGTGCAGGCCGCTCCGGCGTCGCAAGGGCAAACATCATTTGATGCGCCAGCGTGGTCTTGCCGCAGCCAGGCGGGCCCGCGATCAGGTTGAACGAAAACTCCGGCAATCCTCCGCCCAGCACCTCGTCCAGTCCTGGCACGCCGGTGGCCAGGCGGTTGATAGTTACTTTGGTGCTCATGGCGATTGTTCCTGGGAAGGGGTGTCGCTCAAGGAGGGCTCCCACACGTCGCGCAGCAAACGGGCGGTCAGCGAAGGCCCGATCAGCGTGGTCAGCAACGTGTAGAACGTGGTCAGCAGTACCTCACCGAAAAACAGCGCATCGGCTTCAGTCTGCTCGATCAACAGGGCTTTGAGATCGCTCAGGTCCGGCGCAGCCTGCACGCCGTCGTAGGTACCGGACAGGCGCGAATGGGTCTGGACGCTCAGGCGCAGGCTGCGACGCAGCAGCGCCACAGCTCCTTGCTGACCGATAATGGGGGTGAGTGCTGCGTCGATGTCCTGCAGGATCGAAACGATCGCCTCAGCGATGCTTGCAGGGTCAGCGGTAGGGCCAACACGGTGCGCCAGAGAAGCTACGATCTGGCGGCTCTCTTCGCTTAGCGTGGACATGTCGGGCTAATATCTGATGAATTCGCACTGATCGTACACCCTATTGCGCCCGGCCGAGGGGTTAATGGCCCACTGCCCCATGCGCAGTGCGCCGTCCGGGCCTGAAACCGTGGCCACGCGCCGCCCAGGCAATCGCCAGCGCCACCGCGATCAACCCCAGCATTGCCCACGGAAATGCGCCCACGCCCCAGGTGTCCAGCAGCACGCCACCGACCACGCCGCTGCCGGCAATCGCGCTGTTCCACGCCACCACGTTCAGCGACAGCGCCACATCCGCGCCGTCCCCCGCCGCATCCGCCAGGGCGGTTTGCAGCAAGGTCGCGGCGCCGCCGAAGCTCAGGCCCCAGACCGCCACGCCGAGGTAGATCACCAGTGGCACATTCCCCAGCAAACCAAATAGCACGCTTACCGCCGCAAACATCGCCAGGCTCACCAGCACGGTGTTGCGCAATAACGGTTCGACCAGTCTGGCCGTGAGCCAAATCCCCGCCAACGCAGCGATCCCGAAGACCAGCAACACCAGGTCCACGCGCTCGGCCAAACCGGCCGGCGCCACGAACGGGGCAATGTAGGTGTACAGAATGTTGTGGGCCAGCATCCAACTGATCACCACCGCCAGCACGGGGCGCACGCCCGGTGTGGTCAACACCTTGCCCAGCGACAGGCGTTGATGGGCGGGCTGCGGCGCGTAGTCCGGGACTTTCACCAGCACCCAGGCGATCAGCACCAGGCTCACCGCCGACATCAGGCCGAACGTGGTACGCCAGCCCACCAGGCCACCGAGCCAGGTGCCCAACGGCACCCCCAACGACAGCGCAATCGGCGTGCCGACCATCGCCAGCGCCAGTGCCTTGCCCTGTTGGTGGGGCGCAACCATGCGCCGGGCGTAACCGGCCAGCAGGCTCCAGGCCAACCCCGCCGCCACCCCGGCAAAGAAGCGCGCCACCAGCGTTACGCCATAGTGGGATGACAACGCAGTGATCGAGTTGAACAGCAGGAAACCGACGATGGTCAGCAGCAGCACATTGCGCCGGCGCCAGCCACGGGTGGCGATGGTCATGGGGATCACCGCCAGCACCGAGCCCAGCGCATACGCGGTGACCATCTGCCCGGCCATCGACGGCGAAATCGCCAGGCCATCGCTGATCAACGGCAACAGGCCGGCGGGCAGGGTTTCGGTGACGATGCAGATGAAGCCGGTCATCGCCAGGGCGAGCAAGGCACCGATGGGCAGGCGCTCGGAGGCGGCCGATAAAGTGAGTGAGGGGGTCACGGTAAACTCCTTGGGCAATACTTAGATACTGATCGATATAAATGTTGCGGGCGATCGGTGCACGTTGTCAACGACTTATGTATCGACTAGTATTTATCTCGCTTTCCCACCGGAGACCTGACATGGCACAAATGGGCCGCCCCCGCACCTTCGACCGCGAACACGCCGTGGAACAGGCCATGCACCTGTTCTGGCAGCATGGCTACGACGCCACCTCCCTGGCCCAGCTCAAGGCGGGTTTGGGTGGCGGGATCTCCGCGCCGAGTTTCTACGCGGCGTTCGGTTCCAAGGAGGCGTTGTTCGACGAGTGCGTAAAGCGCTACCTGGCGACCTACGCCCAGGTCACCGAATGCCTGTGGGACGAAAGCCTGCCCCCGCGCCAGGCCGTCGAAACCGCGCTGCGCCAATCGGCGCGCATGCAGTGTGAAGACGGGCACCCCAAGGGCTGCATGGTCGCGCTGGGCGTGATGAGTGCGCCCAGCCCGGAGAATGCGCGGGTGGCCGATGCATTGACCCAATCGCGCCTGCGCACCCGGGCCGGGATTGTGGCGTGTGTGGAGCGCGCGATTCGCCTGGGCCAGTTGCCACAGCAGACCCAGCCCGCCGTGATGGCAAGTGTGTTTGACAGTTTTTTGCAGGGGGTGTCGATCCTGGCGCGGGACAACGTGCCCCATGCCACCCTCGACGCGGCGATCAGCCAGTTGCTGATGAGCTGGGATGTTGCCGCGTCGTCGGTGCCTCCCCGTAGCACACCTTCGAAATAACCGGCGTCCATGGGTGGATAACCCAGCGGATGCTCAGCCCCGGCGATATAAATACAGCGCTCCATGCGGGCCACGCTTGCTTTCGCTGATGGCACACCGCTAATCTTGCGAATAATTCTTATCCGCAGACGTATCCTTCCATGTCGGCAAGCAACCTTCCCTTGAACCAGGCTGTCCATGCGCTCTACACCGAGCACCATGGCTGGCTGTTCGGCTGGCTGCGCAAAAAACTGGGTTGCCCCCATAACGCCGCGGATCTTTCCCACGATACGTTTGTGCGAATCCTCGCCTCCCGCGATGCCCTCGGTGGCATGCGCGAGCCCCGGGCGTTTCTCACCACAACGGCGCGCCACCTGATTATCGACCGCGCACGCCGCCACCAGCTGGAAGAGGCCTACCTGCGGGAACTGGCGCTGACCGTCGAGATGATGGAGCAGTGCCAGCAGTCGCCGGAACAGATCCTCGTCACCCTGGAAGCGCTGGAGCAGATCGCCTTCGTGCTCGACGGCCTGGCTCTGAATGCGCGGCAGGCGTTCCTGCTGTACTTCCTCGAAGGCCTGCGCCAAAGCGACATCGCCAGCCGCCTGGGGATTTCCGAGCGCATGGTGCGCAAGCACTTGATGAACGCACTGATGCACTGCAACCACGCGTTGGACGTATGAGCGCCGACCTCGACCAACAGGCCGCCAACTGGGTGATTCGCCTGAATGAAGGCAACCTCAGCGAGCGCGAGCAACAGCAATTCGAACGCTGGAAAGCCGCCGACCCACGGCACGTGGCGGCGTTTGAGCGCTTGCAGGGTTTTGTCGGGCGCTTGCAGGCGTTGCGCCCGCAACAGGCGCCGGTGCAGGCCGCGCTGGAAGCCGCCCGGGTACGTCGGCGCAACCCGGCCGGCCGCGTGCTGCTGGGCCTGTTGCTGGCGTTGCCGGTGGCCCTGGCACTGCGAACCTACCCGCCCGGTTACTGGCTGGCCGACCAGCGCACCGCCCCGGCGCAATGGCAGCGGGTCGACCTGGAAGACGGCTCGCAATTGACCCTCGGCGGCAACAGCGCCGTCGACCTGACTTTCAACGGCCAGCAGCGCCAGGTGCGCTTGCTGCGCGGCGAAATCCTCGTGCAAGTGGCCCATGATGCGACGCGGCCGTTTACGGTGGTGACCGACGACGGCCAGATGCGCGCCCTCGGCACGCGCTTCACGGTCAAGCGCGAAGCACCGGGCACACTGCTGGGTATGCTCGAATCCACCGTCGCCGCCACCGACGCCAGCCGGCATGACGCAGTCCAGGTCAGCGCCGGCGAACAGGCACGCATCACCCCGGACGCGGTCACGCTGTTGGGCAAGATCGACCCACGCGCCACGGACGACGCCTGGAAACACCATCAATTGGTGGTGCAGGACCGGCCGTTACCGGAGGTACTCGACGAACTCGCGCGCCAGTACGGCGGCCACGTACAGTTCGATCGTCAGCAACTGGCCGACCTGCGCGTGTCCGCGGTGTTGCCGCTGGATAACCCGCGGCGCGCCCTGCAATTGATTGCCGACGGCCTGCCGGTGCGTATCCGCGCGTTCAGCCCGTTGTGGTTGCAGGTCGAACGCCTGGAAAAATAGTTTCGCCTGCCGGGTTCCGCTTTTCATGACTGCCCCGTCAAGGAAGAAAGCACCTCAATAACAGGAATTTCTTCCATGCCACGCCACCTCAAGCGTTCTCCCTTACCCCTCGCCCTGGCGATCAACCTGGCCAGCCTGGCTGCGCTGAGCTTAGGCGTGTGCAGCCCGGTGGCGGCGCAGGAGGCGGCGCGTTATGCCATTGCCGCCGGCCCCCTGGGACCTGCGCTGAACCTGTTCGCCCAGCAGGCCCATGTGGCGCTGTTATTCGACAGCACAACCGTCGCCGGCCTCGACACCAGCGGCCTGCAAGGCGACTTCCCGGTAGCCCAGGGTTTTGCCCAGTTGCTACGCGGCAGTGGCTTGCAGGCGGTGCAAGGCGCCAATGGCTACGTGCTGGTGCCGATCGACACCACAGGCTCCTTGGAACTGGGCCCTACGTCGATCACCGGACGGATCGAAGAGAGCAGCACCGATCACGTCCAGGGCTATGTCGCCACGCGCAACCTCAGCGCCACCAAGACCGACACGCCGATCATCGAAACCCCGCAGTCGCTGTCGGTGGTCACCAGCGACGAGATCCGCGACCGCCAATCGGAAACCCTGTCGCAGACCCTCGACCTGACGCCGGGCTTCACCAGCCAACCCACCAGCTTCAACCGCACCTCGGACCGCTTTCGCATTCGCGGCTTCGATGTGGAATCGGCCACCGGCGGTTCCCTGCGCGACGGCCTGCGCTTGCAGAACAATTCCTACGACGGCGTGCAGGAACCCTATGGCCTGGAACGTGCGGAAGTGATTCGCGGCGCGGCGTCGGTGCTATATGGCCAGCTGTCGCCGGGCGGCCTGATCAATACCGTGAGCAAGCGCCCCAGCCAGACGCCCTACCACGAGATCAACCTGCAAGCCGGGCAGAACGACCGCAAGCAACTGTCCGCGGACTTCACCGGCCCGTTGGGCGACAGCGACACCTTGAGCTACCGCCTGACCCTGCTCGATCGCAAGAGCGACACCGCCGCCGACCATATCAACAACGATAAGATCTACGTGGCCCCGGCCCTGACCTGGCGGCCCGATGACGACACTTCGCTGACCCTGCTGTCGTTCTACCAGAAGACCGAAACCGGCTTCTCCGCGCCCCTGCCCTATCAGTTGACCAAAGGCGTCGGCGAAGGCCGGTTCCAGATCGGCCGCCACGACTTTATCGGCGAGCCGGACTACGACGAAATGAACGGCGAGATGTCGGCGCTGGGCTATGAGTTCGAACATCGCTTCGACGAACACACGCGCATCAGCAACAAGCTGCGTTACTACCAGTCGGATGTGACGTGGCGTTACCTGCAAGTCAACATCGCCGGCACCAACATCGGCACCGCACAAACCACCGGCCTGCTGCGGCGCCAATACAGCGACCGCCAGGAACGCTCGCGGGGCCTGGCCAGCGACACCCATATCGAGAGCAAATGGCAGTTCGGCGACTGGCAGCACACTTTCCTGCTGGGTTTCGATGGCTACGACACCAGTTACGATTCGCACAACTTCCGTGGCAACGCACCGTCGCTGAACCTGGCGACCTACAACTACGGCCAGCCGGTTGTGGTCAATAAAAACCCCGCGACCGACCGTGGCTCGCAGATCGACACCCTGCAAAAAGGCATCTACTTCCAGGACCAGATCAAATTCGACGAACGCTGGATTCTGCTGTTGGGCGGCCGCCATGACTGGGCCGACCAGGACACCGAACTGTTCCGCAATTCGGCCAAGAGCAGCCAGAGCGATGAAGCCACCACCTGGCGTGCGGGACTGGTGTACAAGGCCGACAACGGCCTGGCACCGTACATCAGCTACAGCGAATCGTTCTTCCCCGTGGCCGGCACCGACAAGGCGGGACAAAGCTTTGTGCCCACCGAAGGCAAGCAATATGAAATCGGCATCCGCTATCAACCCGAGGGCAGCGCCACCCTGCTGAGTGCAGCGGTGTATCAGTTGGAGCAGCGAAACGTGCTGAGCCAGGACCGCACCGACCTCAATTTCTCGGTACAGGTCGGCGAAGTGCGCTCCCGTGGTTTCGAGCTGGAAGCCAAGACCGAAGTCACCCCCAACCTCAGCCTGATCTCGTCCTACGCCTACATCGACGCACGCATCACCAAAAGCGATATCGCCAGCGAAATCGGCCAGCGCAGCGAAGACACCCCCTACCACCAGGCCGCCCTCTGGGCCGATTACCGCCTGGCGGCGCTCGGCATCCCGCAACTGCGCATCGGCGGCGGCGCCCGCTACAAAGGCACCACCCAGGCCTCCGGCGTGCCGTCATCGATGCCCGCTTATACCCTCTACGACGCCCGCGCCAGCTACGAGATCGACCCGCATTGGGAAGTCGCGCTGAACGCCAATAACGTCACCAACAAGCGCTACACCTACTGCGAATTCGCGATTTGCCGCTATGGCGATGAGCGACAGTGGGTCAGTTCGTTGACGTATCGCTGGTAAGGCGCACCGGCAGCGGCTCGGCAATGGTCAGCCTGGGTCCGCAGCCAGGCTGAGCGCGTGGATCTTGTCGACAATCTGCCGTGAAGCCTTACGGATCGCCGTCGTCGTGCTGCCGGCGATATGCGGTGTCAGTTGGGCATTGCCGATGCCTGCCAATGGCGAGTCAAAGCGGTCTTTTTCGTGGACAAAGGTATCGATGGCAACCGCTTTTATATGCCTGGGAAACGCGGTCATGAAGCTTGCCAACTGGGCTTCGTCGACGATGCCGCCGCGAGCGGTATTGATCAGTATCGAGCCTTGGCGCATCTGCCTGAACTGGGCAAGGCCGAACAGGCCTTGGGTCAGCGGTGTCAGCGGTACGTGAATAGAAACCACGTCGGCCTCCCCCAGCAATTGCTCGAGGGTTTGCCGTCGCTCAAGCCCAAGGCTGTGCGCGACCTGCTGCGTAAAACGCTCTGAACCGCTGGCGATGACCTTGATACCGAGCGCACCCGCTTTGCGTGCGACGGCTTGGGCAATGCTGCCGGTGCCCACCACCCCCAGCGTGAGTTCGCCGAACTCGAGGCCTGGCGCCAAGGTGCCCTTGGACCAGCGACCGTTGTGCGTTTCGGCGTTGTAGTGGTCCAGGTCCCTGGATAAAAACAACGCCTGGGCGATGACATATTCGGCCACCGCCGCCGCGTTGGAGCCCGGCGTGTTGAGTACGCTCACGCCACACCGTTCGGCCTCTTGCCGGTCGATATGGTTAACGCCTGTACCCGCCTGGGCGATGGCGCGCAGCGGCGTTGGCAGGGCCGGTGATGCAGCGGCGCGGATCAGCTCGCGCTCAATGGGAATATTCAGGCGCGTCTTGAACACGCTATACCCCCCGGCCTGGGTCACGGCGTCGATGAAAGCGTGCCTGTCATGGCCATTGATCTCGGTGTACCGGATGCGCTCGCCATAGTGCTCGCGGATACTGTGTTTATCGGTGAAATAGTAGAGATTCAGGGTAACGACCAGGCCCAACTCGAGAAATCGGTCGACTTCCTCGAACAGCAACGGCGGGCCGGGTGCATCCAGTATCAGGGTGGTGAATGCCATACCTGTGAGCCTCTTTAAAGGGTGTTCAACCGCACCGATACACTAGCATCGCGCCACACTTGCTCTAAAACAACAACCGCGAAAAATCGCAGCACACCTGCGCCATCCGCGCCACGTCCTGATTCAAGCCGAACTGCCGATCCACGCGATGCAACGCTACATACTGGATATTCGGCAACTCCGGCTGCGTGACCAGCGCGCGTAATGCACCGTGCTCGATCAGGTGGGACAAACACGCCTTGGGCAAATAACTCACGCCGATCCCCGACAACGCCAACCCCACCTGCACCAGCAGGTTATGGCTGGTGAGGGTGCGCGGCATCTGCACAGTGTGCGCGGCCAGCCAACGCTCGTAGATCAGGCCGGTGCCCGACTGCGAACCCTGGGTCAGCACGGTGTAATCGGCCAGCACTTCCAGGCTGACGGGGTCGGGATGGGGGATCAGGCCAGGCGCGCAGATCCAGGCGTTTTCCACGCTTTGCAGGACGGTGCTATGGAAGCGCGGGTCGCTGTAGACGTCCGGCACAATCACCAGGTCGAGTTGGTCGCTTTCCAGCTTGCGAAACAGTTCGCTGCTCAGTTCCACTGACGGTTCGATCTGCACCTTGGGGTAGGCCTGGCGCAACGCTTCCACCAGCGCCGGCAGCCAGGTCAAGGCGGTGAGTTCGGTGACGCCGAGGCGAAAACGGCGCACCAGCACCTGGCGGGCGCTGACCCGTTCGAGCAGTTGGTCGCGGCTGTTGAGCAGGTCGCGGGCATAGTCGAGCAGCTCACCGCCCTTCTCCGTCAGCCGGGCGTTGCGCTTGCTGCGGTCGAAAATCTCGACGTCGAAGGTGTCTTCCAGCTCCTGGATGCGCTTGGAGATGGCCGACTGAGACATGTTCAGCTTGTTCGCCGCCGCTTCGAAGCTGCCGAGTTCGGCGATCCAATACAGCGCATCGATTTGCTTGAAGGTGATCATGGCGGCAAACTCATGAGAAAAAGCGATGCTATCACATCATAAAATATCGCTAAAACTCTCCCGTCATCACTCCTAAGATCCGGCCATAGCCCATCGCTATCCAACAATTCTGGAGATTTGCCATGTCCTTGCCCGGTTCACGCATCCTTCCCAACGCGCCCATGGCGTCGGCCGAACTGGTCGAGGCGTTTGCCCATGTCGTCACCCCGCATATCAGCGACAACCTCGGCCGCCATATCGGCGCCCGTGGCCTGAACCGCTACAACCGCAGCGGCAAGCTGGTGGGCACGGCAATCACGGTCAAGACCCGCCCCGGTGACAACCTGCTGATCTACAAGGCCATGAGCCTGCTGCAACCCGGCCATGTGCTGGTGGTGGACGGCCAGGGCGACACCAACAACGCGGTGATCGGCGAGTTGATCAAGCTGTATGCCCAACAGCGCGGTTGCGTGGGGTTTGTGATCGACGGCGCGATTCGCGATGTCGCCAGCTTCGAGGACACCCCCTGCTACGCCCGCGCCGTGGTGCATACCGGCCCGTACAAGACCGGCCCCGGCGAAGTGAACGTGCCGGTGTCCATCGGCGGCATGGTGATCAACCCCGGCGACCTGCTGGTAGGTGATGAAGACGGCCTAGTCGCGTTCTCCCAGGCCGACGCCGCCGAAGTGCTGCGCCGTGCCGCGCAACATGCCGAGCATGAAGAAGCGGTCAAGGCAGAGATCGCCAGCGGTGCGGTGCGCCAGAGCTGGATCGACAAGGCCCTGAACAACGCTGGTCTGGCGTGAAGGAGTCCCAGATGAGCACTGCCTTTTTGTCGGACCGCGTCCTGGGCATCGCACCCTCCCCCAGCATCGCCGCCAACGCCCTGGTCACCGAGTTGCGCGCCCAGGGCCGCGACATCGTCAACCTCACCGTGGGCGAGCCGGACTTCGACACCCCGGCGCACATTCTCGAGGCCGCCAGCCTAGCGATGCACAGCGGTGACACCCATTACACCGCCACCACCGGCACCCTCGCGCTGCGCCAGGCCATCTGCCTGAAACTGCATCGCGACAATGATCTGGTGTATGGCCTGGACGAAGTCGTCGCCGGTTGCGGCGGCAAGCACATCATTTATCACGCGTTGGCCGCCACCTTGAATCGCGGCGATGAAGTCATCGTGCACACGCCGTATTGGGTGTCGTACCCGGACATCGCACGGCTCAACGATGCCACGCCGGTGATCATCCCGGGCGATGAAAGCCTGGGTTTCAAGCTGTCGCCCGCCGCGCTCGAAGAGGCGATCACCCCACGCACCAAATGGGTGATCCTCAACAGCCCGAACAACCCCAGCGGCGCGGTGTACAGCGAAGCCGAGCTGCTGGCCCTGGCGCAGGTATTGCGTGGTCATCCCCATGTGCTGGTCATGGCCGATGAGATCTACGAACACTTCGTCTACGGCGATGCCCAACATGTGCCGCTGACACGCCTGGCGCCCGACCTCAAGCCACGCACGCTGATCGTCAACGGCGCGTCCAAGGGTTATGCGATGACCGGTTGGCGCCTGGGCTTTGGCGCCGGGCCGGCGTGGCTGATCGCGGCCATCGCCAAGTTGCTGTCACAGACCACCACCTGCCCCAGCTCAGTGAGCCAGGCCGCCGCCGTGGCTGCATTTGCCGGTGACCAGGCGCCTATTGCCGCGATGCGCGAGGAGTATCAGCAACGCCGCACATTGATGCTGGAGCGACTGGCCGACGTTCCCGGCCTGAGCATCATCCCGCCCGATGGCGCGTTCTATGTGTTCGCCAACGTCAGCGGCCTGATGGGCAAGCTCACTCCCCAGGGTGATCGCCTCGACAGCGACACCCAACTGGTGGACTACCTGCTGCGCGACTACGGCCTGGCCACGGTCAGCGGCGCGGCCTACGGCATGTCGCCGTATGTGCGCCTGTCGTTCGCAAGCGCCCTGGACGTGATCGAAGAAGGGTGCCGTCGCCTCAAAGACGCATGCCACGACCTGCGCTGACGGCCACCCGCAACACCCGGCGACCAGCGGACGGCCGCCTTTTGACTGCCTAGAACAACAACTTAAAAATCATTGATCTCAAATGAGGCATTCCCATGCACACGCCCCGTATCGCGCTGGTCTGGCAAATCATGATCGGCTTGCTCGCCGGTATCGCCATTGGTGCCCTGCTGCACCGCTTTCCCGAATCCCGGCCGTGGCTGGTGGACAATCTCCTGCAACCGGCGGGCGATATCTTTATCAAGCTGATGAAAATGATCGTGGTGCCCATCGTGTTTGCCTGCATGGTGGTGGGCATTGCCGGCCACGGTGACGGCAAATCCCTGGGGCGTATCGGGGTGAAATCCCTGGGCTATTTTTTCTGCATCACCACCCTGGCGATCATCATCGGCCTGGTCATGGGTAACCTGCTCAAGCCCGGCGCCGGCACTGAACTCTCCAGCCTGCACGCGGCGAATATCACCCTGCCCACCAGCAACGGCGCCGGTCATAGCCTGGGGCAAATCATTGTCGGCATCATCCCCGACAACGTGGTCAACGCCATGGCCCAGGGCAGCCTGTTGTCGGTGCTGTTTTTTGCAGTGATGTTCGGCCTGGGCGTGGCGCGCTTGCCCGCCGAGCGCAAGGACCCGGTCATCGCGCTGTTGCGCGGCGTCAGCGACGCAATGTTCAAGGTCACCTCGATGATCATGGCCTACTCGCCCATCGGCGTGTTCGGCATGATCGCCGTGACCGTGGCCAACTTCGGCTTCAGCTCATTGCTGCCGCTGGCCAAGCTGATCATGGTCAGCTATGTGGCCATCGCCTTCTTCGTACTGGTGGTGCTCAACCTGGTGGCGCGCGTGTGCGGGATCAACCTGTTCGCGCTGATGCGCCATATCAAGGATGAACTGGTGCTGGCCTTCTCCACCGCCAGCTCGGCGGCGGTGATGCCGCAACTGATGAAAAAACTCGAAACCTACGGCGTGCCCCCTTCACTGGTGAGCTTTGTGGTGCCGGTGGGTTACTCGTTCAACCTCGATGGCGCTTCCCTGTTCCTCGGCATCGGTACGTTGTTCGTCGCACAGTTGTACGGCATTGATTTGAGCCTGGGCGATCAGGCCTTGCTGGTGGTGACCATGGTGCTCACCTCCAAGGGGGCTGCCGGAGTACCGGGATTCATGTTCGTGATTCTCTCGGCCACCCTGGCCAGCGCGGGTTTGCCGCTGGAAGGCATTGCGTTTATCGCTGGGGTGTATCGCTTGATGGAGATGCCGACCACAGCGCTGAACGTGCTGGGCAATGCGCTGGCGCCGTTGGTGATTGCCAAGTGGGAGGGGCATGAGGGGCGGGCTGGGCATGAGTCGAGTGGGAGAAATCTTTCCTCGCTATAATATGAACGCTACGAATAAAGGCGCTCCGAAGAGCGCCTTTATTCATTCCAGCCTTACTGCTCGCTGATGGATTTCACCTCGGCCTTGGCAGCACCGCCAATCGCAATGCGCTTAGGCTTGGCTTCCTCCGGTACCACCCTGAGCAGGTCGATGCTCAGCAACCCGTTGGCGAGTTGTGCGCCCTGCACTTCAATGTGGTCGACCAGGCGGAACGACAAACGGAACGCGCGCTGGGCGATGCCCTGGTGCAGGTAGGTGATGCCCTCATCGTGTTCGCGCTTGCCGCCGGCGACGGTCAACACGCCTTTTTCCACCTGGATTTCCAGGTCATCCTCCACCAGGCCTGCGGCCGCGATGACGATCCGGTAGTGATCTTCACCGTGCTTTTCGACGTTGTGAGGTGGGTAGGTGGTACCGGCCTCGCTGCGAAGCGCCGATTCAAAAAGGTCGTTGAAGCGGTCAAAGCCGACGGAATGACGGAACAGTGGGGCCAACGAAAGAGTAGTAGCCATTGCAAAATCTCCTGAGTTTTCTCCAAGTGATTTGACACGCGACCCGCATTCGGCATCGCGTAAGACCTAAGTAGGTTCAGGGGTAAAAATTTCAAGCGTCATCACAAAAAAATTTATCCGGTGCGCTGATCACCTGAAGACAGGCTGGCGCGACAGGGCCCACGCCCCCTCGATCAAGTAATCACTTGACGCCACATAGCTAAACGGCAATTGCTGACTAGACTTACGGTCGCACTGCACTGGCAATGGGAATCGCTGCATGAGTGAAACAAACGCGCGGGCAGGGATGTTTTCCAGCCCGTGGCGACACAGGGAGTTGTTGTTTTCCATGGTCCAGCGGGAAGTGATTGGGCGTTATCGAGGCTCCATCATGGGGCTGTTGTGGTCGTTCCTTAACCCGCTATTCATGTTGCTGGTCTACACCTTCGTGTTCAGCGTGATGTTCAAGCTGCGCTGGCCCGCGGGCGACGGTTCGCGCACCGAGTTTGCGCTGCTGGTGTTTGCCGGCCTGCTGGTGTTCAACGTGTTCGCCGAATGCGTGGGACGTGCGCCGGGCCTGATCATCGCCAATGCCAACTACGTCAAGAAAGTCGTGTTCCCCCTCGAGATCCTGCCGTGGGTGGTGCTGGGCGCCGTGTTGTTCCATACCCTGGCCAGCCTGGTGATCTGGCTGGTCTTCCACCTGGTATTTTTCGGCTGGCCGCCCCTGACCAGTGTGTTGCTGCCCCTGGTGTTATTGCCGCTGGCGCTCTTCACACTGGGAGTCACCTGGCTATTGGCAGCGCTGGGGGTTTACCTGCGTGATGTCGGCCAGGTGGTGGGCGTGCTGACCACGGCATTGATGTTTGTCTCGGCGATTTTTTACCCGACCAGCGCATTTCCGCCAGCCTATCAGGGCATCCTTCACCTCAACCCGCTCACCCTGATGGTCGAACAGGCCCGGGACGTGCTGTTCTGGGGCGTGGTACCGGACCCTTTCACCTGGGCCTGCGGCCTGCTGGTGGCCGGGGGTATCGCCTGGCTGGGGTTCAGCTGGTTCCAGAAAACCCGCAAAGGATTTGCCGATGTGCTCTGACATCGCCGTACAAACGGCCCACCTGAGTAAGAGCTATCACATCTATGACACGCCCAGGGATCGCCTGTGGCAGCTGTTGTCTCGCGGCAAAAAGCAGTTCTATCGCGAGTTCTGGGCACTGCGGGACGTGTCGCTGCAACTGTGCAAAGGTGAAACGGTAGGGATCATTGGTCGCAACGGCAGCGGCAAATCGACGCTGCTGCAACTGATCTGCGGCACGCTCAGTGCCACCTCCGGCAGCATAGAGAGCCATGGCCGCGTGGCGGCGTTGCTGGAGCTGGGATCGGGCTTCAATCACGATTTCACCGGGCGTGAAAACGTCTATATGAACGGTGCGGTATTGGGGCTCAGTCGCGCGGAAATCGACGCTCGTTTTGCCCAGATCACCGACTTTGCCAATATTGGCGACTTCATCGACCACCCCACCAAGACCTATTCAAGCGGCATGCTGGTACGCCTGGCCTTTGCCGTCGCGGTGTGCGTGGACCCCGACATCCTGATCGTCGATGAAGCCCTGGCAGTGGGCGACGCGTCCTTCCAGTTCAAGTGCCTCAATCGGCTGGAAGCGCTCACCCAGCAAGGCACGACGCTGCTGTTCGTGTCCCATGACATGGGCATGGTCAAACGCTTTTGCAATCGGGTGATTTACCTGCGCGAAGGCCAGGTGCGCGCCAGTGGCTCTCCCGAAGAAATGGCCGAACTCTACCTGCTGGAGATGCGTGACGAACAGCGTCGCTGGGCCAGCGGCGGCGCGGTGGCGGTCGCCCCCAAGGCGTTCCTTGCCCAACAGGCTGGCATCGCCTTTGGCACCGATGAGGGGCATATCGTTGCGGCCTGCTTTACCAACACTGACGGCCTGTATTCAAGCTTTGTGTATGGCGAGACCATCCACCTGTGCATCGAAACCCGGGTGCGCGACAGCATCGAGTTGCCGACCCTCAGCGTGACGATCCAGGAGGCCCGGCTGCTGGTGATCGGCGGCGCCAACCTGCCGCTGCACCCGGAGGCAGCGCACGACGGCTGGCGCAAGGCGACGCTCAACGTCCGCTTCCCCGCCAACCTTGCGGCGGGCAAGTACCACATCACGCTGAAACTGATGAACGGCCACCTCGAAGAAACCGCGCAGCTTATCGAGAAACAGGTAGCGCTGCTGGCGTTCGACACCTTGCCGGGCACCCGGGAATTCCTTGGGTTCGTCGATCTGGGAATAGAGGCCGGTCCTGCCCCTCACACGAGTGAACCGGGGGGGGCGGCAATGAGCCGAGAGTGGCAGGTCGGGATCTTCGGCACATTCGATGTCGCCAACTATGGCGACTTGCTGTTTCCCATCCTCGCTGAGGCGGAATTGACCCGGCGCCTGGGGGCGATAACGCTGCACCGGTTTTCCTATCACGGGAAAACGCCGCCCGAATGGCCGTACGAGGTCACCTCGCTGAGCCGTTTGCCGGACGTCGTCGGTCAGTTGGATGGGGTGTTGATCGGCGGTGGTTTCATTGTGCGTTTCGACAAGCTGGTGGCCAGCGGTTATTACCCCCCGAATGCCGCCATTCACCACCCCACCGGCTACTGGCTGACGCCCGCGCTGATTGCGCTGCAACACGGCATCCCATTGATCTGGAATGCACCGGGCATGCATTGCAACGACATCCCGTCGTGGGCCGCACCGCTGGTGCAACTGACCCTCGAACACAGCCCGCACATCAGGGTACGCGATGCGCTGTCCCAATCGGCCCTGGCCCAACTGTCGCCGACGGCCCAGGTCGAGGTGCTTCCCGACACGGCCTTTGGCCTGCCACGCCTGCTCGATCCTCAATCGCCTTCTGCCCCGTTCCTGGAGCTGTGCAGCAGCGCCGGCCTGACCCAACCCTATCTGGTGGTGCATGCAATGTGGGGGTTGGACAGCTTCCTGCAGCTGTGGCGAACCCATGCCGGGCAGTTCGAGGACGTGCAACTGCTGCTGCTGCCCATAGGGCCGGTACTGGGCGATCACGAATCCGTACTGGGCGACGGCCTTGCGCGCGCGCGTTGCCTGCCCTTCTGGCCAGAGCCCCTGCTGCTGGCAGAACTGCTCGCCCATGCCGAAGGGGTGATCGGGCACAGCTACCACCTGGCGATCAGTGCACTGGCCTTTGGTGTGCCGATCTTCTGCTCGGCGGACCTGGGCACCGGCAAATACACTGCGCTGCCGAGCCATGGGCGAATATTCCAATTACGCCGGGACCAGCCGATTGATCCGCAGTGGTTTCGCGCACAGTTGGGCAAGCAGCCGCTGTCCCAGGTCACCGCCGACGCGATGGTACAGATCGACGCACATTGGGACCGCGTGGCCGAGTTGATCCGCGCCGGTCGCAGGCCCACGCAGCCCGCGCTCAACCGCTACTGGCAAGCCTTGCCGGGTGTTCTCGAAGACCTGCACTCACTCCTCGAAAGCCAGGCCGCCGAGCGGCAACACGAACGCGAGCAACATCAACAGGCACTGGAAAAGCTGTACCGCTCCAACTCGTTCAAGCTGACGGCGCCGTTGCGCCATCTGCGCCGAACCCTGAACAAATGGCTGGGAGCCCTTCGACATGATTGACCTGAGCAAACTGACGGCCCACCGCCTGCAGACCGTGCCTTTTTCCTGGGCGCAAATCGGTGCGCTCTACACCCCCGACGATGCCAAGGCGCTGGCCGAAACCTACCCGCACGACCACTTCAAGACGGTCTCCGGCTACGGCGGGGCCAAGGACTACGAATACGAGGCGCGGCAATTGATCGCCATGGGCAGCCACGAAGTGGTCAATCCACAAGTCTTGAGCCCGCAATGGCTGGCTCTGGCCCACAGCCTCTGTTCACCGCAGTACCGCCAGGCCCTCTCCGCGCTGACCGGGGTGGACGTGACCGAGGTCCCCATGGAGGCCAACCTGTTCCACTACGGCCCCGGGGCCAACCTCGGGCCGCACCCGGACCTGGACGACAAACTGGTCACGCACATTTTGTACTTCAATCAGACCTGGGACCCCGCCGATGGCGGCTGCCTGCAGATCCTCGGCTCTGCCAGGCCCACCGATATCGTCGCACAAGTGACGCCCGAGGTCGGCAACTCGGCGATTCTGGTGCGCGCCGACAACTCCTGGCATGCGGTTTCACGGGTGGTCGAGGGTTGTCGTTCTTCCAGGCGCAGCGTGACGGTGACGTTTTACCGCCCCGGCTCTACCAGCTCGATGTGGCCGGACGACGACCCGACACCTCTGCACGCTTACGGCGAACAGCACAACACAAGGTTTTCGTGAAGGACGGCATCATGGATAAGGACACTCTGGCCACCCTTGAGCGCGAAAGCGTTCGCATGGAACGCGATGCGGCCATCAGGGAGCGAGACGCGGCGCTGGCCTACATCGCCATGTTGAAAAATACCCGCTCGTGGCGGATCACCAAGCCCTTGCGGGCGCTGCTGCATTGGTTGAGGTATCGGGCGCCGCACACAGAAGCCGACACGCCCGACTTCCTGCACGGGCAATATCTGCCGTTGCACACTGCATCGAAAAACACACTGTCGCCATCGGCTGATTCAGCATCACCAGAGGCGCGCTTCGACATCCTCTGCTTCGCCAACATCGACTGGGACGCACGCTTCCAGCGGCCCCAGCAGTTGATGAGCCAGTTCGCCCGTCACGGCCACCGCGTGTTCTACATCATGCCCTCCCGCAGCGCCGAGCCTGGCCAGGCCTACAGCACCTTGGAAGTGGCACCCGGGGTATTCGAGGTGACATTGCAGCGCGACGAGTTCGTAGACTGCTACACCCAGCGTATGTCGGAAAAACACCTGCAAACCTACGCCAACGCAATCGATGCGCTGGCCAAGGATTGGCGCATAAAAACCGCAGTCAGCGTGGTGCACCTGGCGTTCTGGTCTACGCTCGCGCATCGGTTGCGCGGCACCCACGGCTGGAAAATCCAGTACGACTGCATGGATGACTGGGTGGGCTTTCCGGGGATCGGCGCGACGTTGCTGGAGGAAGAACACACCCTGGTCCGAGACGCCGACCTGGTGACGGTCACCGCCGCGCTGCTGCAGGAAAAATGGGCCGCGATGAGCCGCAACTGCCTGTTGCTGCGCAATGGCGTGGATGTCGAGTTCTTCGAGCGCAATTGTGTGCCCAACCCCTTGATGGCGGAGATCGAGCGGCCGCTGATCGGCTTCTACGGTGCCCTGGCCGAATGGGTCGATTTGCCCTTGATCGCGAGCATCGCCCGGCTGCGGCCGGACTGGAACTTTGTGTTGATCGGCGACATTTTCGTCAAGGACCTGGCCGGGCTGGACCGCCTGCCCAATGTGCATTTACTCGGCAGGAAGCCCTATGCGCAGATGCCGTTGTACCTCTACCACTTCAATGTCTGCCTGATCCCGTTTCGCCTGTATAACGTGACCCATGCGGTCGACCCGGTGAAGTTCTACGAATTCATCAGCGCAGGCAAACCGGTGGTGTCGGTGCCGCTGGAAGAAATGCAGATCTATGCGGATTTCGTGTATTTCGCCAGCGACCCGCAGGCCTTCATCGAGCAGATCGAGCGCGCCCTGAACGAAACCGATACCCAGGCCGCCAGCCGGCGCGCGGAACTCGCCAGCGCCAATGACTGGCGTCACCGCTTCGACGCCAACCTCAGTGCGCTGAAGTCCTTGCACCCGAAAGTGTCGATCGTGATCGTTACTTACAACAACGTCGAACTGACCCAGGGCTGTATCCAAAGCCTGTTGCGCAACACCACGTACCCCGATTACGAACTGATCATTGTCGACAATGCGTCCTCGGACGACACGCGCAACTACCTGCGTTACCTGGGCCGCACCCACGCGAACGTCACCCTGGTGCTCAATGACCGCAACCTGGGCTTCGCCGCCGCGAATAACCAGGGGCTGCGCCTGGCGACCGGGGAATACCTGGTGCTGCTCAACAACGATACGGTGGTGCCCAAGGGCTGGGTCGATCCGTTGCTGCGCCACCTGCAAGACCCGCAGATTGGCCTGGTCGGCCCGATGACCAACTCGGTAGGCAACGAAGCGAAAGTGCTCGTCGACTACGTCGGCCTCGAACACATGGAGGCCTTCGCCGATCAGCACGTCGCGCGGCATCGCGGTCGCACCTTCGATATCAGCATGCTCGCCATGTTCTGCGTGGCCATGCGCCGCGAGGTGCTGGAACGCATCGGTTGGCTGGATGAGGCGTTCGGCATCGGCATGTTCGAAGACGATGACTACAGCCGGCGCATCCAGGCGGCCGGCCTCAGGACGGTGTGCGCCGAGGATGCCTTTATCCACCACTACGGGCAGGCGTCCTTCAAGAAGCTGATTGCCAGCGGCGAGTATCAAGCGCTGTGGGACAAGAACCAGGCGTACTTTGAAAGCAAATGGGGCACATGGACGCGCCCTGAACCGCAGCGCAAATCGGGTAACCCTTGACCAACCAAAGGAAGACACCGTGTTCAAGCGAATCATGCACAAGCTCAACGGCAAGCGCGAAGGGATCCGCGCCGACAAGCAAGTCACGGCAGATCACTGGTCAGAAAACATGGCCGGCTCCGATGCCTTTTCTGCGGATGTCTATTGGCTGGCGGTACCGACCGTACAACGCCGCCATCAGCACAAGGCAACGGCGGGCAGCGGCCATCCGGGCTGGGTGCAGTACTGCCTGAAGGAGTTTCTCGGCAACCCGGCGCCAGGCACACGGATGCTGAGCATCGGCTGCGGCACCGGCACCCTGGAGCGCGAACTCTACAGGCTCAAGGCGTTCGAGCACTGTGACGGCGTGGATATAGCGCCTGCCGCCCTCGAGGTGGCCAGAGCCGAGGCGCTGGCGATGGGCGCGTCGACGATCCAGTACGCCCTGTGTGATATCGAACGCACTGACCTGCCGGGCAATCACTACGACGCGGTCTGGTTCAATGGCTCACTGCACCATATCCGCGAGCTGGAAGTGGTCTGCCAGCGGGTTCGCCATAGCCTGAAACCCGGCGGCTGGCTGTTTTTCAATGAATATGTCGGGGCCAATCATTTTGCCTTTGATGCCCAGCAAAGGGCGGCCATCAGCCATGCGTTCGGCTTGATTCCCGAGCATTTGCGCCGCTCATTCGTGAAGGGTTCATACGGCCAGGTTCAACAGGTCGTGCCACTGCCCGACCCCGCCGAGGTGGTGAAAGTCGACCCGTCGGAAGCCGTGCGGTCGGCAGATATTCTGCAGGTGGTGCAGGAGCACTTTGATGTGCGTGCGCTGAACCTCTGCGGCGGTTCGCTGCTGCAGTTTCTGCTGCACGGTATCGCCGGCAACTTCACCGCGGACAACCCGCAGTCCCTCAGGGTGCTGCAGATGTTGTTCGACATCGAAGACGGGCTGATCGAGTCGGGCACGCTGAAAAGCGACTTTGTGGTGGTCGCCGCATCGCCGAAAACGTCCGGATGAGGTCGCCCCGCCCATGCTGATCGAGCGACGCTCATCTGGCCGGCAGCGCTGGCGCGCGGTGTATCACCGGCTGCCGTTGCCGGCCAGCGCGAAAAAACTCCTGGCAGTCATCTACCGACGGGCACTGCTGCCCGCTGTGCGCGCACTGCGCGGCGTACTGCAACCGATGAAAACCTTCGCCGACCCAGCGCCGTCGCCTCAGCCAGCGCCCCAGCCACAGCAGGCCGGGCTGGCGGATTACATTATCTGGGGCGCTATCGACTGGGACTTGCGCCACCAGCGCCCGCAACAACTGGCCCAGGCGCTGAGCGCCACCGGGCGGCGGGTCATCTACGTATCGGCCTCGTTGATACACGCCCCCCACGCCGGCTTTGAACTCGAGTCGCTGGAGCAGACGCAGCGGTTGTTCCAGGTCAAGCTGTTCGCCCGTGGTGCACCGCTGATCTACACCGCAGCGCCTGACGCCGCGCAGGTTCGGCAGCTGTGCCGCAGTATTGGCGAGGTACTCCTGTGGGCCGGCTCCGCCCGGGTGATTTCACTGGTGCAGCACCCTTTCTGGTGCGACATCGCCGGTGAATTACCCAACAGCCGATTGATCTACGATTGCATGGACCATCATCAAGGCTTCGGCGACAACGGCCCGAGCATCCTGCAGCTGGAGCAACGGCTGGTGCGCAACGCGGACGTTCGGCTGTTCACCTCCGACTGGTTGGCCGAGCAATGGCCGGCCCAGGCCAATGAAACCCGCGCCATCCTGCGCAATGCCGCCGACTTCACCCGGTTCTGCACCCCACCGGCCTCGATCTACCGGGATCGCTTGCAACGCAAGGTGATTGGCTACTACGGCGCCATTGCACACTGGTTCGACCAGGCGCTCGTCGCCCGCATCGCCGAGGCGTTTCCACAGCATCTGGTGCTGCTGATCGGCGCCGATACGGTGGGCGCGCGGGCGCAATTGAGTGGCTATGCGAACGTAGAATTCACCGGCGAAGTGCCCTATGCCACCCTGCCCTATTACCTGCATGGCTTCGATGTGGGCATCGTGCCGTTTCACATCACGGCACTGACGCTCGCTACCAACCCGGTCAAGGTCTACGAGTACCTGAGTGCCGGAAAACCGGTGGTCTCGGTCGACCTGCCAGAAATGCAACAATTCGGCTCCCTGGTGCAGGTCGGCCGAGACGGCCCGGCGTTCATTGCCGCCATCACGCGGGCATTGCTGCCAACGACGACCGAACAGATTGCCCAGCGTCAGGCGTTCGCTGCCCGACAAACCTGGACACACCGCGCCGATGCGCTCATCACCCTGGCCGAACGCCGCGACCACGCGGCACGCATCAGCGTGATCGTCGTGACCTACAACAACCTGGCGCTGACGCGGGCGTGCCTGGACAGCCTCGAGCACGACAGCGAGGGGCCTGAACTGGAAATCATCGTGGTGGACAACGCATCCAGTGATGGCACCGCTGAATTTCTCTCGCAATGGGCGGCCGACAGCGGCCAGACGATCGTACTCAACACCGACAACCGCGGTTTCGCCGCCGCGAACAACCAGGGCCTGGCGATCGCCAACGGTGAGTACCTGGTGCTACTCAATAATGACACGCAGGTTACCAGCGGCTGGGCGAGTACCTTGCGCCGCCATTTACAACGCAATCCCGAGCTTGGCCTGATTGGCCCGGTGACCAACAACATCGGTAACCAGGCCAGGATCGACATCGACTACACCGACCTCGCAGACATGCCACAAGCGGCTCGGCGCTTTACCCGCCGCCACCTTGGCGAGGTGGTCCGGCTGCCGACGCTGGCGTTCTTCTGCGTGATGATGCCGCGCAGTACCTACACGCGAATCGGCCCGCTCGACGAAGTCTATGGCCGTGGATTCTTCGAGGATGACGACTACTGCCGACGTGTCGAACACGCCGGCCTGGTGAATGCCTGCGCCCGCGATGTGTTTATCCATCACCAGCTTTCGGCATCGTTCGCGCTCATGAACCGGGATGAACGCCAAGCCCTGTTCGAGCGCAACAAGGCGATCTATGAAGCCAAGTGGGGCCCGTGGGTGCCCCATGAATATGAGTAACTAACGCAGGTCGTCCTGTGACAATAAAAATCCCCTGGGCGCGAAGCCAAGATCCCGGGCAGCCTCGGTATGCTCGAACACCAGGTCCTGGTTCATGCGCTGCGCCATCGCCGCCGACCAATGGCGGTAGCGTGGCAGTACTCGCAACAGCCACAACGTCATCCGGAACACCCAGAGCGGCACCGTGAGAAAACGCGGGCGGCGCTTCTGCGCGGTGAACACGCGGGAGACCATCTCCCGATAGGGCAACGTTTCTGCGCCGCTGAGGTTGTAGGCATGGCGGCACACCTGGGGTGCCTGCAACGCCCGCACACAGGCGCTCGCCACATCCTCGGCATGCACGGGTTGACGCAGCCCCATCGCGCCACCCAACAGCGGGAAAAAGCCGAAGCGCCGAATAAAGCGCGCGATCTCGGTGATGTTTTTGTCGCGGCCCTGGCCGTAGATCAAGGTCGGACGCAGGATGCCCCAGCGCACCCCGTGGTCCTGCGCCCACTGCTCAACACGCGCCTCGGCATCGCCCAACAGGTTGGCGAGGCGCCGCTCTGCGGAGTCGACGGAGTGGCTTTTGCTAAAGCGACTGGTGGAAGACAGGGCCACGACTTTGCGCACTCCGCAGGCCTGCAGCAGCGCAAAATGCTGCGGCAGCGCCCAAATCGGTGCCACGCAGATCCAGTAGGGAATCGGCGCGGCATACGCGCTTACACCCGCCTCAGGAAGTCGTTGCCAACTGACCGTGTCACTGTCGCTGCCGTGCCGGGGCTGGCGGGAAAAAGCGACGACCTTGAACTGTTCGCGCACAAGCAACGCAAGCAGGCATCGGCCTACCAGGCTACTGGCCCCCAGCACACCGACCGTGACCTCAGGCATGCCCACTCCGGGATCGTCCCAGCAACCAATTGAATCCATGGTAGATGCAGACCAAACCGAAGCGCAGCCACACCCCCAGGACCACCCACCACCACAACCCCTTGGGGTAGTTGACCCTGAAGAACTTTGCGTAGAACCGCACCATCCCTCGGTGTTTGTGCCACTCGACAAAAAACGGTCGATTCCGGCTACAGGCGCCCCGCCAGTGCATGACGCGCGCCTGTGGCACAAACACGACGCGCCACTGTTTGAGCTTGAAGCGCATGCACCAGTCCAGATCCTCGCAATGCAGAAAATAGCCTTCGTCCCAGAGGCCTACAGACTTCAACGCTTCACACTTGACCAGCATGCAGGCACCGGAAATGGCCTCCACCGCGACGGGCTCGGAGGGCAGCGGCTCACGATGCAACAGAAAGTCGGCGCACAGCGTGGGAAACACTCCATCCAGGCGCGATAAGCCAAAAGCCCGGACGAATGCTCTCCTGGGGGTCGGAAACACCCGGCGCCCGCCCGGCTGTTCGGACCCATCGGGGTTGCATAGAAAGCCCCCCACCATGCCCGTGGCTGCATCCGCGTGCAGCGCTTCCATCATGCCCTGCAATGAGCCCGGCAGCAGGACACAATCCGGGTTCAGGAACAACAATGCGCCGGCACTCGACACCCCCACACCGGTATTACAGGCCGAGGCAAAGCCCATATTCCGCTGATTCCGGATGATGCTCAGGCGCGTATCGGCCAGGCACCCATCCAGGTACGCCAGGCTGCCGTCACTCGAGGCGTTGTCCACCACAATCACCCGCCGCGCGCCTTCCCTGAAGGCCGACGCCACGCATTCGCCGAGCAGCGTGCCGACGTTGTAGTTGACGACGATCACGTCGCAGTCATGGATGAAGCGTGGCGGCATCAAAACGCGCTTCCCATGAGTGCCGCAGTGCAAATGCACGGGCTTCGTCCGCATTGCGCTCACACTGCAAGGCGGCCTCGGCCAGCCCGGCAATATCGCTGTGCGAGTGACTGATGAAAACACCCGGCAGCCCTGAACGGCCATGCATCTCGCCGAAATCAGTCGAGATCACCGGCAATGCCAGGCCGCGGTATTCGTAGTACTTGATCGGATCGACCGACGCGGTGAGCAGGGTCTTTTTGAAAGGAATCAAGCCCACGTCGAACTCGGCCATGGCGGCCAACGCCGCGCCATGACTATCGGCAGGCAACACCACTACGTTGCTCGGCAAGTGCGCGGGCGCGGCGCCGAAGATCGGCCCCATCAAACGAATTTCATCGTTGGGCCTGGCTTCGGCCAAAGCCGCCACCCAGGCCCAGTCAAACCAGGTGGCCAGGGTGCCCACGTAGCCAAAAACCTTTCGACTCGATGACGTCGACGCCCGCTTTACGGCAGAGATCGCCGCCAAGTCCAGGCCATTCAGCACCAGGCACACCTCGTTGCGATAACGCCGCCACTGTGCGTCGAGCACGGAACTCGACGTCCAGATGACGTCCACGCGCTGGGCGATCAGCCGCTCACGGCGCGCCAGGGCCGATCGCGAGAGGCCGGTATAAAACGCCGGGAAATCGTCCATCGCATCATACAAGGACGCGCAGTGACGAAGCCGCTGCAACAACAGATGTGCCAGGACCGAGGGCTTGCCGACCACGAGCAAGGCTGGGGAGGCGTGGGTGAATTGATCGATCCTGCTCAATGCATGCCGCCAGCAAAAGCGGTTCACCCAGCCCGAGCCCGGTAGAGGTTCTATCGGTAGACCACCCGGCTTGATCAACGTGAGCCATGACGGCGTGCCGCTGGGTGGACGCGTTTGCGCGCAGGGCGCAGCCGCCTTGAGATCGCTCCACCTGGGCAGCCGCGTGGGATAAGGATCAACCCATAGCACCGACGCCCCTGTGCGGCTGTGCACCCAATCGACAAACTTGTGCGGCCGCTGGGCGAAGCTGTGCCAGGGCAACGGCGAGAGAAATACCAGGCGCTTCAAGAAAAGTGCTCGCGCAGGACCTTCACGATACGCCCGGCAGCCTGCCCATCGCCGTAGGGCGAAACACCTCGTACCATGCCACGGTAGGCCGACTCATCGTCAAGCAGGCGCTGCGCCTGCTCGATGATACGTTCATAGTTGGCACCCACCAGTTTGACGCTGCCCTGCTCCACCGCTTCCGGGCGCTCGGTTTCATCCCGCATGACCAGCACCGGCTTACCCAGCGCCGGCGCCTCTTCCTGGACGCCTCCTGAGTCGGTCAGGATGAAATACGCAGCTTTCATGGCGGCGATGAACGCCGCGTAACCCAGCGGCGCGCACAGCCTGAAGTTCGGTATGCCTGCCAGGCACGCCTGGGCGACGTCCTGGATATTCGGGTTCGGGTGCACAGGGTAGAGAAACTGAGCCCCAGGGTTGTTCTCGGCAAGGGTGCGCAGCGCTCGGCAGATGTCGAGAAACGGCGCGCCAAAATGCTCCCTGCGATGGGCCGTCACCAGCACCAGGCGCTTGCTCGGATCAAGATCAAGGCCGATCTCCACCTCACTGGCCGCGGTCATGAGCAGGGCATCGATCACCGTGTTGCCCGTGACGAAAATGTCCCCACTGGCTACGCCTTCGTTCAGCAGGTTTTGCCGAGTGCCTTGCGTTGCCGCGAAGTGCCAGTGCGCTAATTTACCGGCAATGACCCGGTTGGCTTCCTCGGGGAACGGATGCTGCAGATCCCAGGTGCGCAGGCCGGCCTCAATATGCCCCACCGGTATGCGCCGATAAAAACAGGCCAGGGCACAGGCCATCACCGTGGTGGTATCGCCTTGCACCAGCACCGCATCGGGCTGTTCTTCGAGCAGGACAACATCCAGCTTGAGCAATAACTGCCCGGTCAGGGTGGCCAAGGTTTGATTGGGTCGCATGACGTCCAAGTCGATATCGGGCTCGATGCCGAAAAACGCCAGGACCTGATCCAGCATGTCGCGATGTTGTGCCGTGGCGACCACACGCACATCGACCCAGCCCTGCTGCTTCAAGGCCAGAATGACCGGGGCCATTTTGATCGCTTCGGGACGCGTTCCAACCACGCAAAGAATTTTTTTTACCGACACACCGGCCTATTTCCCTATTCGATAAGTGGCTGAATCGCTCAGGCGTTCAAGCTCATGCTCACGCACATTCCGCTGTGCTGTTTTGATGCTGTAATGGTGAAGTCCGGACTGCGGACAGCGAGAGTGCGGCGTCGAGACAGGTTCATAGCGGGTCTCGACACCCATACTGCAGCATAGACACAGACTGCAATACCTGCACGGTGGATGGACTAAAGGACGGTCTGGTCCCGAGGAATTCCCGCAAATCTACGCCAGGGAATGAGCGCACCGGTTCATGCCTGATGCGGGTGCTCTGGAAATGACGTGACCGACCCGTCGTTCGAGCCTGAAGACCGGCCAGTTACAGTGCATAACAGGCCAAGGCGGCTATCAGTTTTTTTGCAGCGTCTGTGATAACGCCTGCTCAGGCCTGGCTGATATCCAGCAATCGAGGCATGGCGATCGCCAGATAGTCCTGCGTATCGAGCACCATCGACGCATCCAGCCGCCCCGCGTTGAAGGCTATTTCGGCGTAGCCTGTGGTCAAGGCCGGATCGACGATCAATTGAATCCGCTCATCGAAAACAAAAGGAGGGATGGCGCCGATCCGGCACCCGGTCAGTTCCATGGCGGTTTCGGCCTTCACCAGCTCGGCTTTTTTCCCGCCCAGGGCCGCTCCGACTTTCTTCATGTCCAGCTTCTGGTCGCCCGGCAGTATCACCAGCGCATAGGGACCGGCCTGGCCCTTGAGGGAGCAAAGCATGGCCTTCGCGCCTTGGCCGGGCTCGGTGCCACGGATTTCGGCGACCCGCGCCGACTGGCCCTCGGCATCGTGCATCAACACTCGGTAAGAGGCTGAGCGGGCATCGAGTAATGCCACGAGGCGATCGAACATGGGATGCATGTAGTTTTCCTCTGGTTTACAGGAACAGGTCGTAGGACAGCTTGCTGATCAGAATCACCAGTAACACCAGGAATAGAGCCCGGACAAAGGGCACGCCTTTATGAACCGCCAGCCAGGTGCCGGTGAGCGCGCCCAGAATGTTGAATGCCGCCATGGGGATTGCGATCAGGTAGAGCACGTTACCCGTCGGAATGAAGAATATCAGTGCCGCTACGTTGGTCGCGATGTTCACTAGCTTGGCCGATGCCGAGGCATGGAGAAAGTCGAAGGCGAAGCAGCGGATAAACAGGAAGATCAGGAAGCTGCCAGTGCCGGGACCGAACAGACCGTCGTAGAAACCGATGGCGCCGCCGATGACGATCGCCAGCAGTTTTTCCTTGGTACCGATGCGCATGGGTTTGTGCAGGGTGCCGAAATCTTTTTTCCAGAAGGTGTAGATCGCCATCAGCACAATCAACACCAGCACCGCCGGCCGGATCATCGACTGGGGCACGAACGACACCGTGGCGGCTCCGAAGAAGGCCATGACAAAGGCCGCGCAGGCGGCGGGGATCACAAGCCCCCAGTCGATCACCACCTTGCGCACGAAGGACCGGGCCGCGAATGCGGTACCGCAGGCGGCCGCGACCTTATTGGTACCCAGCAGCGCCGCCGGTTGAGCGGTGGGTAGCACGTTGAATAGCGCGGGAATCTGGATCAGTCCGCCGCCGCCCACCGCCGCATCGATCAGGCCGGCGGCGAAGGCGAACACGCAAAGGATGACAATATCGACCATGAAATCAGGCTCTGACTATGTAGGGTTGATGAGGATCCAGCGGTACCACGCGTGCCGGATCATTGACCCCGAAGACACGCAACATCCAGCGATCACGGCCGTCGTAGCGGGGGGTAAAACCATCCCGGGCATGCAGGGTTTGCTGGTTCTTGAAGATCAGCATGTCCCCCGGTTGCAGCATGATGTGGTGCACGACATCGGGATGATTGGCGGCGGCGGCGAACAGCTGGAGGGCAAACTGCGCAGGGGCGCAGGTCGCTTCGACACTCGCTTTGTTGTAGCGGCAATACAGGCCATCGGTTGCGCTTCTGTAGAGCAGGGGGACGTTTTCCAGCACATTCCCCTGTTTGCCGAAGGAGGCCGGTCGGCGAACGGTGAAGTTCGGTCGTGACAGTTCTTCTTCGACGTAGGCCGGCAGAATGGCCAGCACCTCGTCAATGGCGACGATACGCGTCGGCACGTCGAGCTCGCAGCGCAGGCCGGTCAGGGACAGGTACTCCGGACAGGCCGACAACTGCGAGATGGGTTCGCAGGTCAAAGGCAGGTGAGGGTTGTCGACATGCATGTCCAGATCCGCCCGCGAGCCATAGGAGCTCTTTTCGGTCTCCCGCTTGCGCTTGGGCGATACGTGACGGAACACGGAGTCGGTGCTTTCACCCTCGTACGCCAGCGGACGGGTTTGCAGAGTGTGCAGCACGGACAAAATAGCCCCGGCCAGAATCGACAGGTTCTCGATACCCGGCTCCAGGTCATAGGGCGTGGCGGGCAGTTGCGTGTCCAGCGGCAGCCCCCTGACGATCATCGCCACGTCACGGGCCTGTGGAAAATTGCGCAGCTGCTGGATTTTCTCGCTGCCCAGGACACTTTCCAGCAACCGCCCCAGGACCGGCATGTGGCGGATCCCCGAGGCGCTATCGGTCACGTCCAGCGATGCCAGCCCGGCCTGAAGTGTGCGTTGTTCTTCCAGCGACAGATGAATTTGCGGTATCTCCCGTCGGGTCGAAGTCACTGATTTTTTTTCCAGCCTTTCATGAATGACTTCATCAATACACGCTGCGGCTTTCCCGATTACTTCATCCAGCTTCGACACGTCCTTGCGCTCCTGTTTGCACCATCCTTGTGGGTTGAACGGGAAGGTTAACGGAAGGGCCTTTTTTGTGTTGCAATGCCGCGTTGTGAAAAATGCAATGAGGTGGAAAGTGGCATTGAATATGTTGGGGGAACTTGAAGCCTTCGCGACCGTGGCTCGCAAGCGCAGCTTCGTCGCCGCGGCACGGACGCTGGGGCGCTCCCCCAGCGCACTGACCCGTGCGGTTCAAGCCCTGGAGGAAAGTGTGGGGCTCAAGTTGTTCAATCGCTCGTCCAATGCCGTGAGCTTGACCGAAGCGGGCGAATGCTTATTGCCCCACGCGTACAAAATGCTCGATCTGCAACGTGAGGTGGATGAAGACCTGGCCGGCCTCAGCGGCCTGGCTTCCGGCTGGATCCGTTTTTCCGCCCCCGAGGTTCTCGGACACGGGGTATTGCCCCGGTTGATCGCGCAATACTGCGAGCGTTATCCAGACGTTAACATCGATGTGATTTTCACCGATGAGATCATCGACCCGGCCAAGAGCAAGCTGGACTTCTCGATTCGCGGTGCGTTTCCACAATCCAGCGACTTGATCGGCTTTGCGCTCTGGAGTTACTCACGTTACCTGTATGCCAGCCCCGGCTACCTGGAGCGCAACGGCATGCCCGACTCCATCGAGGCACTGGAGGCGCATTCGCTGATCCTGCATACGGCGCCGCGGATTCTCAAGGAGTGGAATTTTCGCAGTGAGGAGCAGGCCATCAGCTTTCGGGTTCATCCAAAATTTCGTTTCAGCTCCGGCCTGGCGGTATTCCAGGCTGCCCTGGCGGGCGTCGGGATCGCCCGCCTGGCGGATTGGATGGCGGAACCCGAAGTGGAAACTGGGCGCCTGCTCCGGGTGTGTCCTGAGTACAAGCTCACCTCCAGCAGCGGTGAGAACCCACAGATGCACGCGGTATACCCGGCCGGAAACTTGCCACTGCGGGTGAAGGCATTGATGGAGATGATCCGTGGCTTAGGTGAAAGCCTCGAATGTAAACGCGGCTCAGCACCTCTATGAAGACGGCCCTCAAGTCGCTGTGAGGGGGATTCATTCAAGCATTCTGAATCGCCCCGGCACCGTAGATATCTCCAGCCTGCAAGGCTACGTTCATTAATGAGGCGTCATGGGAGGAAGGTAAAGGGTGTAGGCGCTGACCTTAGACTCCTTGTTCAAACGCTATATTGGGCTCCACTCTAAGTGCTCCCGCGGGCAAGCAAAGCGTATGTTACTCGGCGATTCAGCCATCCAATTTGGTCATGCCAAAATCACAATGGAAGTCACGGAGCAACTGAGTGACTGGCTCTCCCATCAAGCTCACACCAATGCAGTTGCAATCTTTCTGGAACGCCAGGCAAATCCCAGCACCATCAGCAGCCCTAGCCCCGCCACTGCCGCTCCAGCCAGGGAAATCGCAGGATAACCTAGCCCTGCATTGATCACCGCACCGCCCAGTGCCGCACCAATCGCATTGCCGAAGTTAAACGCACCGATGTTCACCGCCGAGGCCAGATTGGGCGCGTCCTTGGCAGCTTCCATGACGCGCATCTGTAGTGGCGGCACCAAGGCGAAACTGGCGATACCCCATATCAGGATGGCAACGGCCGCCGGCAGCGGCCAACGCATCAGTGCCGTAAACGCCAGCAACACGAGAATCAGCACGCTCAGCGAAACGATCAGTGTGCGATCTATCGAGCGGTCGGCGGCCTTGCCGCCCCACATGTTGCCCAGTGTCAGGCCCACACCGAACAGAACCAGCATGGCGGTTATGTAGGCGGTGGACGCGTGAGTCTCGCTGCTAAGGATCGGCGCGATGTAGGTGAAGACGGTAAACATTGCGCCCGAGCCGACTACCGTGAGGGCCAACGCGCCCAGCACCGGGCCACGGCCCAGTACCCGAATTTCGGCCATTACACCAACGCCTGGCGGCGCCTTCAGGTTGGGCAGGGCGAACCATAACGCGGCCATGGCGACCACGCCGAGGCCGGTAATGCCCCAGAATGCAGTGCGCCAACCGAACATTTCGCCAAACCAGGCGGCCAGCGGCACACCGCCAATGGTCGCCAGGGTGAGGCCCATAAACATTGCCGCGACCGCTCCGGCACGTTTCTCTGGGGCGACCACGCTGGCAGCAACGATAGAGCCAACGCCAAAGAACGCACCGTGGTTCAGTGAGGTCACCACCCTGGCGATCATGAGGCTGTAGTAATCGGTCGCCAGGGCTGACATCAGATTACCCAGGGTGAAAATCGCCATGAGTCCGATCAGCAGATAGCGCCGGGGGATCCTGCCGGTAGTCAGGGTCATCAGCGGCGCGCCGAGCAGTACACCCAGGGCGTAAGCACTGACCAACAGGCCCGCGGCGGGAATAGAAACGCCGAGATCCGCAGCGATGCCCGGCAACATGCCCATGGGGGCGAACTCGGTAACACCGATGCCAAAGGCACCTATGGCAAGTGCGACAAGTGGTGGATTGATACGCATGGAAGGCTCCTTATCTATGCCGCCAATGCTACGATCCAGCGTTTTAAGGCGGTAGATAGCATTTCTGGCAATCACCTATGCGTAAGGAGCACAAATGGACTTCAACGGCAGATCCGGTGACATGCTCGTGTTCGCCACCGTGGCGCAGGAAGGCAGCCTATCGGCTGCCGCGCGTGCATTAGGGCTCACACCCTCGGCGGTCAGTCGGATCATCGCGCGTACCGAACAGCGCCTTGGCACCCGGTTGCTGTTGCGCACCACCCGAGCGATCAGCTTCACTGCCGAGGGCGAGGCTTTCCTGCGCGGCGCCCGGCGTATCCTGGCCGATATGGCCGAGGTGGAAGAAGCCATCGCCGACCAGGGCGTACCCAGGGGCCGATTGCGAGTCAGTGCCGCCCTTGGCCACGGGCGGCTGGCCATCGTCCCCTTGGTGGCGGCATTCAGCGCCCGCCATCCGAACATCTTGGTCGACCTCACCCTCGGCGACGAAGTGGTCGATATTCTCGGCGGCCAGGCCGATGTGGCGGTACGTTTTGGCCATCTGCCCGACAGCCCGCTGACCGCGCGCAGGATCGGCGACACCGGCCAGGTAGTGGTGGCATCGCCCGAGTATCTGCAACGCCACGGCATCCCTCGCGAACCGGAAGACCTGCTACGGCATAACTGCCTGCGCTTCAACTTCCGGCGTGCCGAACCCAACTGGCCGTTCATCCGCGACGCAAGAGAGTTCTCCCTGAAGGTCTGCGGCAACATCGAGTGCAGCAGTGGTGAAGCGCTGGCACAACTTGCGCGAGTAGGTGCGGGCATTGCGCGTATCGGCGAGTTCAGCGTGAGCGAGGATCTGCAGCGCGGTGACCTGATACCGCTGCTGGAAGCCTGGAACCCCGGCGACCGGGAACCGATTCATGCGGTGTTCGTAGGCGGCTCGGCAATGCCGGCGCGAGTGCGGTTGTTCGTAGACTTCTTGCTGGAGCATCACCGGATGTGAGCGGTGGCGTCAGCTGATTGAACGAACCATTGGAATGGATCAGTGAGAGATTAGGAATGCTGGTGTGCGAAATGACCTGGGCGGCCCGGGTCTCGTTGTTCGCGAGATTCCACCGGGCGCCTCATGCGATAGCGCATAGAACGACGACAGCGACGGCTGATTATCCAGATCGATGAGCAGGGTACGGATCCCTGCATCGGCGCAGAACGCGCCCAGATTGACGCCAACCGTGGTTTTACCCGGCCCGGCTTTGGTTGAAACGACCGCAGTGACTTTCATGATATTGACCTCGGAATCGTAGGATTTGAGATGCATTCATGCGGGTCACTCTGTGCGCTTTGATCACCCCGGAAAAATCCAATCGTCCGAAAATCCGCTGACAAGGCGAGCGGCGGCATCCGGCCAAAAGCGGACATAACGTGAACCATTCTGTGCCAGTAACTTTGGGACTGAGGTAACCGTCCGGCAAAGTCACCTACCAAATCGATTTGAGTTAAACCTACGGGTGACAAAAACTAAACCTAGTCACACCCCCAACTGGATATCAAACTCGCTCGCCAGACGCTTGCGGCCTTTGGCAGTGACTATCAATGCACGCGAATCCAGGGTATGTACGAGCCACTTGTCCCGCACCATATGGCCCAGCAACGCCGCGCCCAGGGTGCCGCCTACATGGGCGCAGCGCTGGCTCCAGTCGAGACAGGGAAAGGCAAACCGGCGCCGCGCCTGGGTGTCGGAAGAGAGATTCATGCCCATTTGGGTCAGGTGCTCAATGCCCTTGGGGGTCAGTCCATAGTCGCCCTGCTCTTGGCACATCCACTCGCCCACCAGCAAGGCATCGTGCAACATGACACCCACCTCCCCGGCCAAATGGTCGTAGCAGGTGCGGGCATGGCGCAGATGGCACGGTGTGGAGGGTTTGAACGCCGGCACCTCGAATGAGGTAATGGACAACAGCCCTTCCAATGCCTTGGCGACATCGGCACTTGTGAGTTGGAAGTACCGATGCTTCCCCTGGGAAACCAACGTCACCAGCCCTTGCTCCAGCAGTTTCTGAAAATGGCTGGACGCCGTGGAAGGACTCTTCTGCGCGACTACAGCCAACTCGGTGGCCGTACGGGCCCGGCCATCTAGCAAGCAGCACAACATGCGCGCCCTGGCAGGATCGGCAATCGCCGAGGCGACATTGGCCAGGCGCAATTCCGATTGCTCAACATCCATTGTTCGATGCTCCTCGAAGTGAAACCGTCATCGCAAGCATAACCTATGAGCCAACATGAGGAGATGGCGATGAAGGACACCCGTTTTTTTGGAAAAACTGTACTGACGTGTACGTTCATCCTGGCAGTGGTCGGCTGGGGCATAGGTTTTTACGGGCCACCCATTTACATGCAGGCCGTCATGGAACGCACCGGTTGGCCGATCGCCCAGGTATCGGCAGCCGTCACCCTTCACTTTCTCAGCGGCACACTGGTCATTGCCAACCTGCCACGGATTTATGCCCGCTTCGGAGTGCCTGCCATTACGGTGCTGGGCAGCATCGTGCTGGGAGTCGGGGTGAATATCTGGGCTCAGGCCAACCAGCTGTGGGTGCTGTACGCCGGCGCCATCTGCTCGGGCATCGGCTGGGTCACGCTGGGTGCCGCCGCCGTGAATACGTTGATCGCTCCTTGGTATGTCAAAGAGCGGCCCAGGGCTCTGGGCAAGGCATACAACGGTGCCAGTATGGGCGGGGTAATCTTCTCACCCTTATGGGTGTTTTTGATTGAGCGTTTTGGCTTTGGTGCGGCGGCGCTGGTGATCACTATCACCGCAATGGCGCTGATGGGCAGCTTCGCCTTTCTGGTCTTCAACAAAACCCCGCAAAGCGTGGGCCAGCATCCCGACAACGAAGCACTGCCGGAACCCATCGCAACCAGCGCCATCGTCGCGCCCTGGACTGCCGCGCAGCCCCTCAAGTCAGCGAAGTTCCGTACCCTGGCCGCCGGGATGTCGCTGGGGCTGTTCGCGCAGATCGGTTTGATCGCACACCTGTATTCGATCCTGGTGGGACGCATGGGCGCCCATAACGCCTCATTCGCCATGGGCCTTGCCACCGCCAGCGCAATGGGCGGTCGTTACCTCGCCGTACGGCTGATGACCCAGGGTATCGACCGTCGTCAACTGGCTTGCCTGGGCTACGTCATCCAGATGTTCGGGACGCTTATGCTGCTTGGCCTGAATAGTCACCCGGCAGTGGCGTGGGTGGCGGTGCTGCTGATCGGTTCAGGCATCGGAAATGCCACCTCCTTGCCACCGCTGATCGCACAGACCGAGTTCAGCCGCGAACAAACCGCCAAGGTAATCGCGTTAATGGTGGCGATCAGTCAAGCCACCTATGCTTTTGCTCCGGCGTCCTTCGGACTCATACGCTCAAACTTTTCAGATCCGGGCGATGCAATCATCGCCCTTGTGACCGCCGCAGCGGCTGCACAAATACTGGCGATCCTGTCATTTTATCTCGGTTCTACCGCGCGCCCATTCGGTAAAATCGCCTATTGATGCCATCCTTCGGCCAGGTACTTACGCTGCCTGGTCGCCCCTATCCTGCCCTGGACTTGGGCTCTGTATGAAATCCTTTGAAATATCGATTCCGGTAAAATCAGCCGCCATAAACGCCAGGAGGCCACGATGGCAAAGCGGTATGAACTCCCTGATGCAGCCTGGGACCTGGTTGCCGATATCTTCACTGAAACCCGCTGCAGCGGAAGCCCGCGAGCGGATGATCGCCTGATGCTCAGCGGTGTCCTTTGGGTGCTTTGCTCGGGCGCAGACTGGCGTGACATGCCGGAGCGTTTCGGCCCTTGACTGAAGGAAAATCGCCGTATCATTACGCGCTTCGAAAGTAACCATCCAGCGAAGTCGCCTTCCCTATCCCGGCCAGTGCGGATGAACAACTGTTCGTCCAGGGGCTTTGCCCAGTTTTTCCGTCGTGCGCGACAGCGGCGGCGACTCGATGGGCAGTTTCTCGGTTGCGCAGCCAAAGAAGTTCTTCAGCCTCGGACAGAGAGCAACATAGGTATGGACGTTCTGTACCGATCACTCATTTCCTTTCAAAAGCGTCAATCCCTGTAAGTTGAGCGGATAGTGCCCAAAGGCGTTCGGCTTGGTCAGGGTCGGCGGCATAAGGCCGAACGCCGACAAAGGATGGTGGTTCGCTTGCATCCAGCGAAGCGATCTCACAGTCCTCACAATATAAGCCTCCCATGCCATTCAACTGTGGCGCTGTTGCGGCCCAAACTTGGGTTGCCGCACCTTGCTGCGTCGTCTTGAAAGTCGGATCGGCAAGGTGGCCGTTGACGTCTAGCCAGCCGGCGGCAATCATTTCATCCTGCGCCAGATGACGCTGGAGCGGAGTGAGAATCTTGCCGGGGTGAAGGGAGAAAGCCCGGACACCCTCGTGTTGACCAAGCCGATCAAGGTGGACAGCAAACAATGCATTGGCCGTCTTCGACTGCCCATATGCCAACCACTTGTCGTAGCCCTGCGTAAATTGCACATCGTTCCAGCGGATACCCGATTGGTGATGCCCCGCCGATGACACTACTACCACCCTTGCTCGCCCCTTGAGCGCAGGCCATAGCAAATTCACGAGGGCGTAGTGCCCCAGATGATTGGTGGCGAACTGTGCCTCCCAACCCGCCCCTACACGGGTTTCCGGGCAAGCCATGATTCCCGCGCTGCCGATCAGGATGTCGACGTGTCGGGCGCTTGCCAAGAAACGCAGTGCGAAGTCATGCACGCTGGCCAGGTCGGAAAGATCAAGTCGCTCGATTTCCACATTGGGGATTCCGTTAGTCTTTGCGCGAGCAGCTTCAACATCACGTGCTGCAACAACGACACGCGCGCCCGCATTCGCCAGTGCTCTTGTCGTCTCCAGGCCCAGGCCGGAATGCCCCCCGGTGACAATGGCGGTGGTGTTGGATAGATCGCACCCTTCAAGTACCTCTGCTGCGGTGGCTACCGCTCCGTAACCCGAGTGGATAGGAGACTGTTTGCTGGTCATGGCGTGTCCTTGTGAATCTGACATGGAATAGGGGCAAAACCCATGGCCACCATTGTCTAGACTAGACTTGGGACTGTGAATGCAGCAAAGTCCAATTATCTGTCGAGATCGTCCTACACACCTTATGGATCCCCTTTCCGAAACCCTCTCTCTTCTAAATACTCATAGCTCCTTTTTTGCAGGTCTGAAGGCTGGTGGAGACTGGGCCATCGATTTTCCACCACCCGACGGCATCAAGTTCAATGCAATCGTTGAAGGGACTTGTTGGCTAATGGTGGAAGGCGTGGAGCAACCTATCCGATTGACGGCCGGAGACTGCTTTCTTTTGCCACGCAAGCGGGCGTTTTCACTCCGCAGCGACTTGTCATTTCCGGCCATCCACTCGGATGCGATTTATCGCCATGCCGTCAATGGCATCGCCAGTTGTGGGACAGCCGATGAGTTTTTCCTGATCGGGGGACGTTTTGACTTCGGTGAGGAGGCTCGCCTTCTATTTGACGGATTGCCTCCCGTCGCCGTCATCAAAAGCGGTTCGGATCAAGCTTGCGTGCTGAATTGGGCCTTGCAGCGTATTGCTCATGAACTTACCAATCCGGCTCTTGGTAACTCGATTGTGGTTCAGCATCTCGGCCACATCATGCTAGTGCAGGTTCTACGAATGTATTTGATCCAAGAAGGAAATACCGCACCGAGCTGGTTGCTGGCTATATCTGATCCACGTATCGGGGCAACCATTCAAGCTATTCATGCCGATCCGGCGCGTTCTTGGTCAGTAGAGAACCTTGCCAAAATCGCGGGTGTTTCTCGCTCGACCTTCGCTTTGCGATTCAAGCAAAAATCTGGTGTCGCCCCTTTAGAGTACGTCTTGCGCTGGCGCATGCAATTAGCGACGAGATTGTTGAAAACAAACCGCACTACCATTTCGTCCATAGCACAAAAGCTGGGCTATGACTCCGACAGTGCTTTTAGCCACGCTTTCAAGCGCATTATGACGTGCTCACCTCGTGAATACAGAGAGAGAGTGGCCCCCCTATCCCAGCAGTAGGGCTGATCTTCAGTAGGCTGACGAGGTACATATTTTGATAAGTCAGTCAGGCAAAAAAAGCCTGCATCGCTGCAGGCTTTTCCCTATCTGGCTCCACGACCTGGACTCGAACCAGGGATCCAATGATTAACAGTCATTTGCTAGCTGTTAGTCGCAACGGTGCCACGGAAGAACGTGGTGGATATATAGGGTTACTGCATAGCGTGCGCTGTATGAGCTCAGCACGCCACGAAAGTTAGTCGTGTTGGATTGGGTTGTCAAAGCGTGGCAAAGCAATGACTTGTAGGAAAAGGAGGCGGCAGCAGTCAGCTAACGGGCCGTCTCCAATGCGTGTCTGAGCGGTTCGACTGCCAGATGGCGTTACTCCAAAGTTGTGGCAATTCGTAGCTACAGTACTAAAGGACAGACTATATTTAAAATTACTAAACCACCAAAGAATGGAATCGTGAGCTGACCTCGTTTGCTGACGCCCTATCCAGCAGCCTTCCCTACCTACAATGACAGAAGAAAGTCCTTCCAACCGCGTAAGGCTCGTTCGAAGTCATCCAAACTTATAGTTATTGAGAAGTCCTCATCATAAAGTGAATAAATTTTAACTCCACTTTTCGAAATATGGGTTGCCCAGGCATCGCGGGCCCATTCAGTGGAGACCTCATCCTCTCGCCTCACTGCTATCAATCTATTCAGGCCCTCGTCTAGCCAAGGAATAGTTTCGACAAAAGGTCCCCCTCCATCGTCGATCAATAGGCAAGCAAGAATATCTACATCATCAGGCCCCAACGCATCCGTGCTACACCAAGGTATTGCTACCCCAGTTGATTCTTCCAAAAAAAACTGAATACTCATCTTACTCCTTACATCAATGGATATAAGGTCGGCTTTAAGACTCACCAACCTCATCTTGACTCCACTAAAACCGGCTACAACTCAAAAACCCATGACTATTTTCTTTAACTTTTACCACAGTAGGCAGCGAACCAGCACACACTTAACTACGAGATAGCCAAATAGTAAAAACGTTGCCTGACCCCACCACTCACTAAAAACACCACACCTCCACTCTAGTTGACTAGCGGACAGGATTATTTATTGCGCTAGCGCTAGCACTAACCCAAAACCCAAAACCATATATTCCACGCACAAAATCTTCGTGCAACCGCCATTGACCAATGTCACTGAAGAGGCTTGCATTTTATAACTGATAGACCTTGAGCAAGCACCTCAAACCCCGTACCACCATAGTCTTTCAGACTATATTTAACACCCTTAAGTTGATCAGCCGAGACATCATCCATTTCAATTTCGCTCAAGTAAAAGCTCCCACACACTTCAGGAATTTTTTAGCAGTGAACCCCCGTAAACCCTAAAACAACTTCAAACGCCGACTGTTCAGACTCATAAAGCATCTCAAGGTCAACTTTATAAGCATCAATTATTTGCCCGCCATTTTCACGCTGCACGCTGAGCCCCAACACAAGATTTAGATTATAAAAATCAAAATCAGAAATAATGAAAAGCGTTTTCAACGCCTTCAAAACTTTTTTCAAGTGCTCGCATATTTTCTTCCTTAATAATAAGGATGCACGCCAGGTCTCGTGCCCTTAACGTTCTGATTCCTGTCCACATCTCGCACATGATGGTGAGGATTTGGATGAGCAAATAGGAGAAAATAGGGGCCAGACCAACACTCTCATTTTTAAATGAGTAACTCTGCTGGGCTTTATAAAAACGTGGTCTGCCCCCGATTTCTCACCCCGATTGCTCCACGGCTCGGTAGCTCGTTTTTAACCGGATGGTTATTTACTTTTCTGAGCGACCATAAGTGCTCGATCAATCATCTCGGAAGTAACGTAAGGCACAAATCCCATCCTATCACCCATCTCAAAACTCTTCTTATACTCATCTAAACGCCCAGTATCACCAGCCATTGCTAGTGCAGCCAAATGTCGGATTGGCATTGCACCTTTAACATCTGTTGGCAGCGCTCTATAAACCCTCAACCCCTCGTCAATATTTTGAGAGCGAGCCCAAGAGATAGCCTTATCAGACAACCTAATAATGTCATCACTAGAAAAACTCGAAAATTTCTCCGGAGCTCCATTACTAACTATAATTGGAGCATTGCTACTGTCATCACCAAGTATAAAAGAAACAGCCTCAGAAAATTCTCTAGACGAAATGGAGGGCATAAGCGAAGCTCGAAAATGGTCCGAGCGCTTACCTACAGATGGGATAACCTGAAGTTGAACCTCTCCGACATCGGCGAGGCAAAAATAATCACCAACTTCATCCTTATTACAAACCCAGCCCTGCTCCTTCAAGATGGAAACAATATCTTTTTCTTTCATTATTTGGCACCAGGAAAAATTCATAATCTCAATGGAAATTCCGTTAGGATACCCTTGCTCCTTTAACGGCACACCCGACTTCAGGCCAAAGCTTTCAGCCACTTTGCCCCTAGAAATTGAATTCCCATTTTTTATTTGAGGGGAAATCTCGGACTGACGAATACTTATGTCCGCACTCCCTAACTTAACCTCAATAATCCTAATGCAAATAGGGTGCAAAAACACCGGCGCAAGGCCGGTGTAGAAAGTGTCAGATCAAGTGAAACTTCTACAACTCACCAAATTTCATGGGTCTCGGCTCTGTAATTCTTTTCAATACGCTCAACAAGCAATGGCGCGCTGATAATTCCTCTTGTGGAATCCTTCAGCTCTTCCGAGCTAATCTTTCTCTCCAGCCGAAGTGCTTCGCTTCCATTCCAAAGCCAAATAGAGCCTCCCGGCCCGCCATTCCTGGAGCGGAACGTAGGAAACATTTGTAACCTTTCGGGAACCGGAACATTTGCCACAACGGATAGAAGCCCTTGATTTACCGCACTTTGAACAACAAAGAATGCGGAAAATTGTGGTTCACTATCAACAAAAACCGAAAAATCTTTTGGGTGTTCATTATGAAATCCGGGAAAAACACGAATTAAAAAACCAAATTCCGGATGCTTATGAGTAACTTGCGCATATGCGACACCCTGCGAGGTTAACACCTGCAAAATGTCGCCCAGCTTTATCTTCTTAGACATTTAAAATCCTTCATATCCAGCTTTTTTCAACAGCTCGGCGACGCGAATCAAACCCTGCTCATACTTAGTCGGTTTTTTGACAGACGATATAAAGTTGATCATATTAATTAACGTGCCGCCATCTTTACCAAGGCCATGGTAATCGATCAGTGTTTGCTCGACTGCCCGTGCGTCAGCACGTAGTAGACAATTACTGTCGGCTACACGAGGCCAGACAAAGCTTCTGCGTAACACTCAAATTTTTCGATCGCCTTCAAAACTGCTGGCGTGAATGGAGCCACTTAAAAATCTCCCCCTTCTTTGCTGACCTATGGCGATTTAAAAATAATCAGCATGGAGGCAATAGATTCATAGGTATTCCTTAGGGGCCGGCTATGATTCTGGAAAGTTAATATTGTCCTTTAGTGCAATCACTGAGATCGCCTAAGCACCGCTCCTGTAAGCGCAATATGCAGCAATTACTGTTCGTACAGAGCCTAACAAATCCCTAATAATCGAAGATCCTCAACAAGGTCTGCTGCCTCTTCCGGAGTCAGTTCTTTCAGCATAGAGGCAAGGTCAATCTGCTCGATCAGCTTTAAGGCAGCATCCATATGATATTTCCTGACACTCTCGGAAGATCGACCCGCAGAAAGAACAAGAGCTAAAACTTCAAGCATCAACTTCTCAACTGGCAGGTCGAAGGAATTTTCAAGTTCACTATAGGCAAAGCCTACTTCGCTTTCACCTTCGACCCAAGCGCTTCGATGCCTAAGCTTTATTCTGCAGTAGCTGTAGTAACTGCCCAAAAACCAAGCCCTGATTTCAGCGTAAGTCACTCTTTCTTCTATCACGGAGTCTTCCTTGGTGGACGCAACATAGCGCCCTGATTATCGAAAATATTCAAAGTGACATTAGGATACTTCGCCCTGAATAATTACGCGATCCGCGTCATCGAGACCATTAACAACAACCCAATACCCTACTCTACTTCCGGAATCCCACATCATGGCGCTCCAATACCCCGTTTTGTTAAACGCATCGTAGCTGAATGTTTGTAAGCGCTCCATGAACCCCACATTCAAAGCGCTAAGCTGATGTCGGATGCTGTGCTCCCGATTCTCTCAGGAGCCCGTTCGCCATGATGCGACCCGACGCCAAAGTCGAAAAAGTGTATCTGTACCCCAAGCCGGTCGACTTCCGAAAACCCATCGACGGCCTGGCTGCCTTGGTTGAGCTGGACATCAAGGTCGCCGTTTTCGACCCGGTGCTCTTCGTCTTCCTCAATAAGCCACGTAATCGAGTGAAAATTTTGTACTGGGAGCGCAACGGCTTCTGCCTTTGGCTAAAACGCTTGGAGTCCGAGCGATTCAAAACTTCGCCAGATGCCACCGACGCGGCGATTGTCCTGACTGTTCAGGAACTCAACTGGATGCTCGACGGCTTTGACCTCTGGCGTAACCGCCCTCATCAGGTTTTGACGCCGCGATTTGTGGCCTGATTCGGTATAATCCAGGGCATGCACTCCATGTCCGAAAACCTCCCCGACGATCCCCAATTGCTCAAGCAAATGCTTGCGCAGATGCAGTCGCGGGTCGGTTTGTTGGAGGAGGAAAATGCGCTGCTACGTCAGCGTTTGTTTGGCCGCAAGTCCGAGCAAGCGGCCGACCCTGCTACGCCACAGATGGCCCTTTTCAACGAAGCGGAAAGCGTTGCCGAACCTGCCGGCGAAGATGCTGATGAAGAGGTCGTCTCACCCATCAAACGTCGGGGTAAACGCAAGCCGCTGCCTGCTGACCTGCCACGTATCGAAGTCATCCACGAACTTCCCGAGCATGAACTGAGCTGCGTCTGCGGCTGCCGTAAACACGCGATTGGCGAAGAAGTCAGCGAGCAACTTGAAATCGTGCCGATGCAGATTCGGGTCATCAAACACGTTCGTAAAGTCTACGGCTGTCGCGACTGCGAAACGGCGCCGGTCACTGCGGATAAACCAGCCCAGTTGATTGAAAAAAGCATGGCCAGTCCAAGCGTTCTGGCGATGCTGCTGACCACCAAATACGTGGACGGCTTGCCACTTCACCGCTTTGAAAATGTACTGGGTCGCCATGGCATCGATATCCCTCGTCAGACCTTGGCACGCTGGGTTATCCAGTGCGGCGAGCACTTCCAGCCACTCCTGAATTTAATGCGCGACAACCTGTTGGCCAGCCGTGTCATCCACTGCGATGAAACTCGTGTGCAGGTGCTGAAAGAGCCTGACCGAGAGCCGAGCAGCCAGTCATGGATGTGGGTTCAAACCGGCGGCCCGCCCGATAAGCCTGTGATTCTTTTCGACTACTCCACCAGCCGAGCGCAGGATGTACCTGCACGTCTGCTTGATGGCTATCGTGGCTATCTCATGACCGATGATTACGCCGGTTACAACGCGCTGGATGCTCAACTTGGTATTGAGCGCCTGGGATGCTGGGCCCATGCTCGTCGCAAGTTCGTTGAGGCACAAAAAGTGCAACCCAAAGGCAAGACGGGACGGGCAGATATCGCGTTGAAACTGATCAGCAAACTGTACGGTATTGAAATCGCTTACAAAGAGAAAAGCGATGAGGCGCGCAAAAAAGCTCGCCAGGACTTGAGCTGCCACGTAATGGGACAACTCAGAGAGTGGCTGCACAAAACGCTGCCCTATGTGACTACGCAGAATGCACTTGGCAAAGCAGTTACCTACCTGGCAAACAACTGGGACAAGCTTGAACGGTATGTCGAGGAAGGCTACCTGCCTATCGACAACAACAGGGCCGAACGAGCCATCCACCCCTTCGTGATCGGAAGAAAGAACTGGCTTTTTAGCGACATGCCTAGAGGCGCGAAGGCCAGCGCTCAGCTTTATAGCTTGGTCGAGACAGCCAAAGCCAACGGCCAAGAGCCTTATGCGTGGCTGCGCCACGCGCTTGAGCGCTTGCCAACAGCGTCCTCGGTTGAGGATTACGAGGCCCTACTGCCATGGAACTGTTCGCCGTCGTCATCTAGCTGACTGCGCCGCCCACTTCAAATCGGTGGGGTTTATGGAGCGCTTACGAAACGGTTGGCCAGGTTCGGGTTATCGCTTAACCCCGCGAAGACTCGGCTGATTGAGTTCGGTCGTTTCGCCGTGATGAATCGCAGGAAGCGGGGCTTGATAAAACCGGAGACTTTTGATTTTCTGGGCTTTGCCCACTGTTGTAGTGTCAGCCGACGGGGTGACTTCCAAGTACTGCGACTGACCGTCAAAAAGCGTATGCGTGCGACGCTTCTTGCTATCCGCGAGGAGCTGAGACGCCGGCGTCATGACCTTGTCCGGGTTCAAGGGCAATGGCTCAAACGTGTGGTAAGCGGTTACTTCAATTACCACGCGGTACCGGGGAACCTGATACGTCTTGGTGGTTTTCGTTTGGCGGTGTGCCGTCTCTGGCGGCAAGCCCTTAAGCGTCGCAGCCAGCGTAATCGGCTTCAATGGTCACGTTACGGACGTCTTGCCGACCTCTACATACCTAGACCCAGAAATGCACACCCATACCCGGAGGATCGCTTCGCGTCACGTACCCAAGGCAGGAGCCGTATGCGGTAGTTCCGCACGTACGGATCTGTGCGGGGGGCGGCAGGTAACTGCCGTCCCTACCGCGACCCAGGCTTCTCCCATAACTCCAACTTCTTAATTTTCCTTAAGAAGAATCGAGGAAACGGAGGGTCAACCCCTTACTCTGTTCACCCTTCAATCCGATCAAGCAGTATTCCGACCTCGCTCATAAAGTCTAAAGCTCGTCCCCTATTAACCCCGATTCGAGTTTCAAACTCAAAAACTTCTATACCATTACATATTTCATTCAAAGCCGTATAAATGAGCAAAAGCTCCTCACGCCCGATACTGATGCTAGTCTGATTAGATACAGATTCAATGATTTTCATTATTCTCACTTCAAACTATCAAAATATGCACGCCCTCCTGTAGGACGAAATAAGGTTTTACCATCGAATAAAAATTGGGGGCAAGCAAGAAAATTAGGGCAGACCACCATTCTCATTTTTAAAGAGCAATTGTTGCTGGCCTTTATAAATGCGTGGTCTGACCCCGTTTTCTTTCATATTGGTGTGTGTTCGCAACTATCACCGTAGACCAAGGCCAGCCTTTCTCAATTTTTTCAGAAGGAACAGAGGGTTACCTGTTAAGTAAGTGCCATTAAAATCTGTCCAATTTTTCCAAAAAATTATATAAAATCCGCCTCAACAATACTTTTAGATTCAAATTCAACCAACAGCTCCACGAACTCTGCATCAAGCTCCCTACTGCTCACAAAGTCTGGTAGAGCGGCGTAATATGCATAGTTTTTCATATCTAGAAATCCACAGATATATGCGTTGTATTCGAAGGCTTCCGATACAGCACACCATCTTGACCAAACAGTTTATCCCCAATATTTATTTGTACCGTCCAACCAGAACCAGAATTCGAACCAATATAATTCGCCGCATAAATACCCCCCACTTCCAGACCCTTTGAGACTTATCATTCGGCATCTTAACAAAAATTCGCCCCTAGGATTGAGCCAGCATATAAAGCCTCTCTTTCTCCACCGCTAGATCCAACCGATCAAACCCTCTAACAAAACTCTCCAACTCACAATCTAAATCACAATTAAATCGCCACAGCGCCGTGGCACCAACATATTGAAGAAAACTTAATCCTCCTATAACCCCCCCTGCCTCCATAAACGCTAAGCCTTTCATCTCGGCAAATAACTTCTCATATACACCTTTAATACAACTTTCACACTCCACCGAAAAGAGCAACTTATACATTTCAGGTTCGTTGCGTAAAAAATCTTGTGAAAAAACAAATTCCTCCTCTTTGTAACTCATAAGGCGCTCCAGCACAGGGGTCCGCTGCCCCCCCTGCTTCACATACAAATAATAAATGACTTGCAGGGTCTGCATACACATAAATTAGCTATCTCAAAGGTTGAATATGCCAAACTTCTTTGGTCACAGGATTATAAACCATCTCCATCGACCCATTTGTGTAACGGTAAAACCCTGCCATTCTATCGGGTGTCACCGTTGTTGCTGTTTTTAGGACTTCCTCTGCTTGAACAAAAGGGCCGCCACGTCCCGTTGCCCACAAACGGTTGTAATAATATTCGGAAAATTTGAATGGAGTTCCTTCCGACTGGTAGAAGCCATCCACCACTTTGATTTCTTTAGAAGCCGCACTTGAACCAGCGACGATGTCGACTGCGCCACCCGACGCGATCTCTGACCCAGCGCTAGCCGCTCCGCCTGACGCGACCTCTGAACCAACCCCAACGTCAATCGCGCCGCCCGCTCCAGCTCTGGTCCCCGCACCTGATAATGCCCCTTCCGTAGACTCACTGAACATACCAGTGATTCTCTCCAGCCAGCCAGCTGCCCGCGCCCCTAAAAATTCAGGAAAAAGCCCCGTCAGTATAAGCAGGGATATGTTCTCTTTCAGCTTGTCGATTTCTGCTACGGGTTGCTGAATCGACATCCCGTTGTCATCAAACTGATCCGTAGGATCAAGGTGGAACCCTTGGTCATTGTACTTCTCCGCCGTCCCACCAATCAGGCTGCCCGTCGCTGGATTTCCACCCGCCACACCGGCCGCAATCAATCCAATGATCTGCGCTGTGCCGATTTTCAGTTGGCTTCCTGCGGCGCTCAAGTCAGTCGCATCAAAGCGGGAGCTGACGAACTCTGACAGTAGACCATTCGCAATAGGCGTCAGGCCCTCAGCCACACCGCCTGCGATGGCTCCGCTGGCAAAACTCTCACCGCGAGCCTTGGCGATCAAACCGCCCAACGCCGCATGCAGGATCAGCTTCTCAGCAATCTTAGGCGCTACTTCCAGGCCCGCCGCCAAATCACCAATTGCCTTGTTACCTAAAGCGGCGCCAAGATCGATGCCCTCACCGATCAACGCATCTCCTAGGTTCGAGCCAAAACTTCCACCATTGATAGCAGTAGACACACCACTATTGATCAGGGCATGAGTGCCGCTGCGCAATAGGGTATCCGCCCAGTTTTCCGGGCTGAGCATACTGGAAGCATAACCTGGGTTCTGCAACGGCCCAGTGCTGATGACTTTCGATCCACCATTCGCCGCTCCGCTAGTGCCGGAAAACCATTTGGTGTCTGCATAATCGATAAGACCTGCCGTAACACCTGCGATAGCAGCATTTTTCAGGCTACTGCCGCTGAAAGTATCCTTGAGCGCAATACCCAGGTTGCCCTTGTTGGAAATCGTACTGTTGATTGCTGTGCTGGATAGACTGACAGCCACTGCTGCCTGCATAGGACTAAGCCCAAGACCTGCTGGCCCCATTACCAGAGATAGAGCGATGGCAAGGATTACCTGAGCACCAGCTCCCAGCCCCGAATGACTGTACTTGAAGGACTCGTGCACCTCCTTGACCATGCGCCAGTCCACGTCACCGCGCTTCTCTGCCTCCTTCATCCACGCAAGAGCTGGATCGGCCTTGACCATCGCATCAATCGCTTGGCTGACGGTCTGCTGATTGACCTGTTTCACGTCAATGTGCAGGCCTTCAACAGCATTGATCACCAGTTGTCCCTTGGCAGTAATCTGGCTCTGACGCAGAGTTTCATCGGTCGCGCTTTTGGTCGACATCGATGTCCAAGCCAGGCTAGTACTGCTCTTCTCGTGGCTCTCCTGATGCAGATCCTTGACTGCCTCAAAGGTCACTGAACCGCCACTATTGATAATCAGGTCTTCGCCGCTGTTGAGCCTAGCAACCTGATAACGCTGGTTTCCACCGCTGGCGAGCACCATGTCGCCGCCAGAGGTGATCTGACTACTGATATTGGTAACTTGCGTGACTTCGTCACGCTTGGTTTTCTTGGCGCCGAAAGAGCCTTTGCTCTTTTCATCGTAAAGAGAGTAATCACTGTTCTGAGCGGCGAAAACTCCAAGTTTGTTACCCGCTGCGAGATACGCTTCCTTGCCAGCAGTAATGCTGCTGGAGATCACCGCCATGTCTTTACCGGCCGTCACGGCCACATTCCCACCAGCGCTTATACTGCTCGCGACCTGCCGGACGTGGTCCTCCTGAATCGTCAGCTTTTTACTTTTGAAGAGAAAATGGTTTTCATCTGCGGCTGAAGCAATAGTTACGTCACCCGCCCCGACCATGGCGATATCCCGCTCAGCATCGATGTCGCCCGCAACCACCGTAACATCGCGGCCAGCCTGAACCGAAACGTCCCTCCCGGCACTGATACTGGCGCTGTACTGAGTAGTGCTGCTGCTGTTGCGGTTGACGCCGCGACCCAGACTATTGGTGGCCTGCGCGGAAGCGATGTTCACGTCCCGACTGGCGCCCAAGATCACGTCACGCCCACTTTGCAGTGCGCCACCGATGTTATTGATATCTCGCCCCGCCGAAATATTCAGGTCGTTGGCCGACTCGACGCGAGCCGCGCTGTCGACGTAGTCGTTGCGTACCAGGTCTTTCCCATAAGCAATCTGCGACGAAGTCACCGTGCGCTCGTTTGTGACATCGCCGGTGAGCGCCGTTAACGCCACATCCTTACCGGCAATAACGCCGCCCGCCTTGTTGGTTAGGTCCTTGCTGGCCAACAGATCAAGTCGCCCGCCAGCCTGCACCAGCCCGTTGCTAACCAGATCCTGGCCAGCAACGGCAGACAGGTTATTGGTGGCTTTCAACGTACCGGCATTGGTCAGGTTCTTGCCGGCGATCATCGTCAAATCGGTGCCTTGAATCAGCGCCCCATTAGGTGCCAGCCGATTATTGGCCTGCGCCATGTACAACACAGGCACCAGCACCTTCTCGCCATTAACCTCATGTTCTTCAAGCCAGACTATGTCGTGAGTCAGCGCCGCGACCTGTTGCGACGTCAGGGTCACACCAACTGCGAGATTGAGTTCATTCTTACTCGCGATGGCGTTGTTCATCAGGTACTTGAACTGATCCTCATTGGAGGTCTGGCCATCGATGAAGGCTTGGCCGGTGCGAGCGACCACAGCTTGCTGTACCAAGCGTTGTTCGTAGAGCCCGTCACCGAGGCGCTTGGCGCTGGTATCGGGGTCGTAGCCAAGGCGTGTGAGCAAGTAGTCCGAACTCATGAATTGCTTGAGGTCGGTGAGTGCGGGGTTGGTTTCGATCAGGTACTTCGGCGGCTTGACCGCCGTCACGCTGTTAGGGAGGCCTTGCACGCCCACGATTTGGCTGACGGCCGCACCCGAGGTGTCTTGGGCGTTTAGTCGGAACAAGCCGTTTTGACCCGTCGGCAGGCTGAAACCCGGCAACGCAGTTGGGTCAACTTGCAGTTGTGCCAGGTCCAGCGGCAACTGGCGGTTGAGCAAGACGGTTGAAGGTTGGGTCACGCTGAAAACGCTGGTGTTCGCTGACCGCTCGTCAACGGCAGTCGTGGTTTTCTGAACCACCAGATTGCTGATGTCGTTACTTGCTGAAACTTTGGAGGCGCCGCCAGCCTGGATGATGGCCGGTGCAGCCGCTTTGCCATCGGCCTGTACCGTCACAGGGTCGTTGATGCCATAAAACAAGGAAGGATCAAACTTCGCGACCAGTTGGCCAAACGCCACGGGATCAAACGGACCCGAACTCGGATGCTGGTTGTTGTAGGTGCGTACATCGCTCATCAACCGGTAAAAGTCACTCCCCGAAACCCAGTTACCGGCGCCCACCTCGTGACCGGATGTGCCCGACGCGGAAAGAGCCGCCTGGTTGGTGATGTTGGTGCTGGTGATGGATAGGTCGTTTGCCGCCGACAGCAGGCTGTATTGGTTGAGGACGCTTGTGCTGTTAACCGTGAGGTTGTGCCCCGACACAAATGTGGCCATGGGTGAGTCAACGCTCACGGTGCTTTCAACTGTTTTGTAAATGAATACCGGGCCACGCACACGTGGGCTTTCAGGGCCGTCACAGTGTTGTACGCAGGACATGGTCATGAAGCCGCCTACGACCACCTGCTCCATGCTGAATTTGTCGCGCTGGTTAGCGAAGTTTGCGGCGTCGACGTTGATGTCGCCGCCGGCCTCGATGCTGCCGGAGCGGTTTTCCAGGCGTTGGGCTGAGCTGCCTGGCGCTCTGCCTGTGACGATAAGATTGCCAATGCTGTAGATGTCGGCGTAGCGGTTTTTGATGCTGTTCGCCTGGAGGCTCATATTCCGACCGCTGAATATGAAGCCGCGGCTGCCGTCTTCGGCCTGATCGTTAAGGAGTGTCTCAGCGTTGATCACTAGGTCTTGCGAGGCCGCCAGGGCCCCGTAGTTGGCGAGGCCCGTGGCGGTCACGGTCATATCGCTGCCAGAGGTCAATCGGCCGTAGTTATTCAACTGGCCGATGACATTGATATCGGTTTTACCGCCGCCCGTGATACTGGCGGTAGCGCCGAGGTCCAGCTGAGAGGCAGCCACTTTCAGCTCGGCCAGGCTGCTCATCCGGCCGCTGCCCGAGTAGCCACCGGTCAACTTCAGGCCCAGCGTCCCGTCGCTGCCGATCACGCCGTCATTGACCCAGGTGTCGCCTGTACCGACAAACGCCGTCGACGCCAACAATTGCCCGGTAGCGGTTTGTGTGAAGTCCTTAATGTTGACGTTGAGCGTCCCGGCCTGAATGACCCCGCTGTTTGTCCAGCTTTCGGCATCCAGAGTCAGGTCACCGCCCGTGGTGAAGCTGCCGCCGGCGTTCATTACATCGCTGCTGGCCACACCAAAGTTGCCTTTGCCGGCATGCACGATGCTACCGCCAGTGTTCAGCAAACTGCCGGTCGTGAGGTTGATATCGTTGTTTGCCGTCTCCAGCATGCCGCTCTGGTTATTCAGCCGCCCACCAATCTGGAAGCGGGTGATGCCACTGTTGCCGAGTGCGCGCAGTTTGCCGGTCTGGTTGTCGATGCTGGCCGCTGTGATCGTTAGGGTACTGTCGCTTTCGATAATGCCGAGTCGGTTGTTCAAATCACCGTCGAGGGTCAGGTCGATTATCTGGCCGGAGATTTGGCCACCTTTATCGCCGCTGTTGTCGAAGTTGTTGCCGGTGACGAGCACGCCCTGCTTTGCATAGAGCCCACCCTTGCGGTTATCGAAGTCAGCAGTTCGGGTGTCGATCAGCGCGTCACCATCTTGTGCAGCGATGCGTCCGCCGTTGTTGTTGATACCTGCCAGCGCGCGCAAATCAAGCGCGCTCGCCTGGACCGTGCCGCCTTTGCCGTCGAGGTCGTAACCGTTCTTGAGTACGCCAACAAGGCGTGCGGTGAAGGCGTTTTTCAGGCTGGACAGCGTGCCGCCACGGTTATCCACGTTGTCGGCGGTAACGCTCAGTTCGCCGTCCTGGGCGATGATTTTGCCGTCGAGGTTGTCGACATCACCTTTGGTTTCAAGCACCAGCGTCGTTTGGCTTTGCAGCGTGCCGTTGCTGTTCTCCACGCTGGCGACATGCAGGTTGAGGTTTGCGTTCTTGCTGTAGATCAGACCGTCGTTGTCATTCTGCACCTTGCCGGCGGCCGTCAACAGAAGCTGACCGTTGGCGGCGACTGTGCCGCCGTTACGGTTGTCCAGGCCACCGATAAGCAGCGTCATCATGCTCTGGCTGGCGAGCTGACCGCCCTGGTTATCGACCTGATCGGCTCGCTTGAGCAGCAGGTCTCCCACACTGGCGACTGTGCCCTTGGTGTTGGTCAGGGTGCCCAGCAGATCAAGGGTGGCCTCTGCGTTGGTCGCGATGCTGCCGGCAGTGTTGTCCACATCGGTACCGGTGACGGTCAGGCCGAGTTGGGAGCTGATGGTGCCGCCGACGTTGCGCAGCGTCATGGCGGCGACAACCAGCGACTCTGCGCTGTCGATCTGGCCCTTGTCGCTGTTATCCAACACACCGTTGACGGTGAGCGTCTGTCCTGCTCCGCTGGACAGGCTACCCTGCCGGTTATCGATGTTGTCCGCGCTGACCGTCAGCGCTTTTTGGCTAACCAGCGCGCCTGCGTTGCTGTTGTCCAGGTCGCCGCTGAGCTTGACGCTGACCTCGCCGTTGAGGCTGGAGAGCTTGCCGTGGTTGCTGTTGTCGAGCTTGCCGCCTTTGACTTCAAGGCCCTGCAACCCAGAGATCAGGCCTAGTTGGTTAAGCACCTGATCGGCTTTGATGGTGAGCGTTTGCTCGCCGATCAAGCTGCCGTTGTCGCTGTTGTTGAGTCTGCCGCCAGTCAGCCGGATACTTGCCTTGCTGGCGATTGCACCGCCGCGGTTATCCAAGTCTGCGCTGACAATGCGCAAGTCGCCCTGGCTATAAATTTTGCCTTGGGCATTGAGGAGATTATCTGCGTTGATGCGGGCCTTATCAGCGCTGAGCACCTTGCCGCCATTGCGGTTATCCAGCGTACCTGCGGTAATTTTCGCGAGACGTTGCGCGCTGACAATACCGCCGGTGTTATCCAGGGCTTGATCCACCGAAACACGCACGTCATGGCTGGCAACCACACTGCCGTTGTTACGCATGTCCTGGGCGCGGATCTTGATATCGCCCGTGGTATTGCGGGTGTTGTCGTCGTTGACGCCCACTTCGATGATCGCGTTGTTGGTCAACTGCCCCTGGGTACGAAGTTCGATCTGGTCACGAGCCGCGATGTTTTGCTGGATACTCAGCGCATCGCGGGCCTGCAAGTTCACGCTACTGCCGTAAACCGTGCCCTGCATATCGGTACTGGCAGCTTTGACGGTCACTGCGTCAGTGGCAGCGAGTTGCGCAACGGTCAGGTCGCCATTGGCGGCGATCTGAATATCGCCCGCGCTGGCGGCCATTTTCCCGTCAAGCTTTACCCCGACCCCAGCTTCACTGCTGACCAGCTTGATCGCCCCGGCATACATGCCACCCAGGGCCGAGGAATCGATGGCCAATTGCGGCTTGGTCGCAGGATCGGCGGCGCGTGCGGTGGCTTTGAGGGTCTTGGCATCGACATCATTGGCACCGGCAATAATCGTCAGATTCTTGGCCTGGATCTCAGCGTTGATCTTGGCCGAGCGGGTGATGATTTCGAAGCGATCGATGTTGTTGGCATTAAGGCCCGCACCTTCGATGGCGACGCTACCCTGATCAACTTGGTAGCGAGTGATCTGGCCGTTTTCGATCACCGCCTTGCCGGTGGTCAACGTGGCCTGCGGCGTGTTGATAAAACCGCAACCGTTGCAGGTGACACCATACGGGTTGGCCACGATCACGTGGGCCGATTGCCCCGCCACCTCGGTGTACCCGCGCAACTGACTCGGGCTGCCGCCGTTGACCTCGTTGAGGATCACGCTGGCTGCTGTGCCGTTGAGGTTCTGGTTGCCGAGGATAATTCCGCCCAACTGGGTCGACTGGGTGCGGCTGGTGGCGTTGTTGAGGATGACGCCCTGCTGGCCGACGTTGTAATCCTGGAACTGGTTATGGGACAACCCGCTGCCATTGGGCGCCGCGATATTGACGATGGGTACGCCGTTACCCGCCTGGCCCAGCGTTGTGCCCGGTGCGCTCACCACAATCCCATCCGCCTGGGCCAGCAACGGCTGCCAGAACATCGCGTTGGCCAGGATCAACGCCAAGCCGCGCTTGGGCAGTCCCAGGAAAGTGGAGCGCGTTTTCAAGGCCGCAGAAGGTTGGCGCGCAAGAAAGGCGAACTGACGAACGTCCATGTCAAATCCCGAGGCCCGAAGGCGGTAAATAATTTAAAGAAAGAAATCCATACGGAAATAAACCGGCGCTTCACGCTCAGTGATCGGCCCCGGGCGTTCCAAAGAGTGTGCAAAGGTCATCGAGGCGGCGACGTTCTGGCCACGCGCGAACAACTCCGCGGAGTTGCTGCTCATGCGTCCGTGCTGTTCGGCGTTGTAGCGGCCATGGCTGATCACGCCTTGGTCATAACCAAGGCTGGTGCCGTATTCATTGAATACCGGCTGCAACCACGCGATGGTCACCGGGCGGCTCCAGCGCAGGTCGTTGCGCCAGTAGCCGCCGCTATCGCCGGCCAGGCTTTGATCCTTGTAACCACGTATCGATGACTGCCCGCCCAGGCTCATGCGCTGCGGGCTGAACAGCACATCTTCGCTGCGCTGGCCGGTCATCAGGCTGCTGAAACTGAACGACTCGCCCCATAGTTTGAACGGGTACAGGTAGCTAAGGGTCGCGGTGTATTTGCGGTAGCGCGCATCGGCCTGGCCGGGGCGCGGGTTGTGATTGGCCTGGGCGTCGAATGCGCCAATGCCGTCCTGCATGCCCAGGTCGATGTTGAGGAATGAGCCGCCGATACGTCGACCATGGTTGATGCCGAACTGGGCTTCGCTAAGGCGGTTACTGCCCAACGCGAGCTTGCTGTCTTCGATGAAGTTGTTGGTGCGCAGGTACGCCACGCCGGTGCTGAGGGAGGTTTTGCTCAGGGCGTCGCGGTGAATCACCCGTTCCAGGCGCAGTTGGTGGTTCTGGCTGTCGCCGGACTGCTTGAAGTTGAAACCGCTGGCTTGGGCCAGAGAGCGGTATTCGGTTTCGCTGTAGCTGTAATTGAGGTTCCACCAGCCAAATGGCAGGTTGTAATTGAGCATCGAGTTGCGCGAGGTTTTCTGGTGGTCGCTGACGGCATCGTGGCCGCCGCGCATCGAGAGTTGGTCCGCCAGGCCCAGCGGGTTGTCCCAATCCAGGCTGGCGCCCCACTGCTGTTCACCGGTGGCGCGCTGGCCACCGTTGTGGCGGGACAGGCCGACGCGCCAGGGTTTCTGCGGGGTGTTTTTGACCAGCACGTCGCTGCCGCCCACTTCTTTGCCGGGGGCTAACTCCATCTGCGCCTGGTTGGACGGCAGACGGTTCAGTTGGTCGACCATCTGCTCGATCTCGCGCAGGTTAAGCAACTCGCCCGTCTTGCCCGGAAAGCTCATAAACAGTTGGCGGTCGGTGATGCCGCTGCCTTCTGCGCCCTTCAAACTTTCCAGATTGCCCTCGACGACTTGGATTTTGAGGACGCCGCTGGAGAGATCCTGTTGCGGCAGGTAGGCGCGGCTGGTGACGAGCCCTTTCTCAAGGTAGCGGTCGGTGATGACCTTGAGCACTTCGTTCAGCTGGGGCACGCCGAGGCATTGGCCGATGTAGGGCTTGAGCAGGTTGTCGCGCTCGCCCTCGGACAGCGCGTGGGCACCGGTGAGTTCGATGGTTTTGATAGGGAAGCAACGGGTCTCGACGGGAGCTGCCGACTTTGTAGGAGGTGCGGCCTTGCCGGGCAAGTCCTTGAGCTCTTCGAGCCGGCGTTGTTGCTCTTCGAGCAGGCGATCCTGACGATCGCGGATCAGATCGGTGACGCCAGGCGTGTTCGGCGGGGTAGCGCCTTGAGCCATACCGGCTGCGCCCAAGCAAAACAAAGCGAAAAGAAGGCCGAGCCTGGCCCGAAGCACCAAACGCCACATTTCCAGATCCCTCTATATGGCCTAGTGCCACTAATTGACAGGGAGCATATGGTGGCGTTTTAGTGGCGTCAATTAAATGTACAACTTTGTTTCAGTGGTGACACACGACCACCTGCAGGCTGAAAAATTAAGGTTTTTAACATCAATCACTTAACAGAAATCGCGAATATCTATTCCAGGTCGGTACCAGGCAAAGCAAGTAGGGGGGAAGTTCGCGCCTTTGGCATAGCCGACAGTTTTTTCATGGCAGAAAACCGCTCAATCGTGATGCTACTGTCTGATTGTCTTTTTTAGAGGGGTGCAGCCAGTGAGGTATACCCCATCATCGGCGCAGAACGCGCCCAGATTGACGCCAACCGTGGTTTTACCCGGCCCGCCTTTGGTTGAAACGACCGCAGTGACTTTCATGATATTGACCTCTGAATCGTAGGATTTGAGATGCATTCATGCTGGCCACGCTGTGCGCTTTGATCACCCCGGAAAAATCCAAGGCAAAAAAAAGCCTGCATCGCTGCAGGCTTTTCCCTATCTGGCTCCACGACCTGGACTCGAACCAGGGACCCAATGATTAACAGTCATTTGCTCTACCAACTGAGCTATCGCGGAATGCGCCGTATGTTACTGATTGAAAAGGAGAAGTCAAGCTTTCCCTGACGGCCTGGACGATTAATCCGGATGACCGGCTGAAAGCTGCTGCTCCTTGGCCAGGTCCAGCCAGGCGCGCACGGAGGGTGGCAGGTGGGCGCTGGCGCGCCAGGCCAGGGCGATGTGCCAGTCGGTGTGGGGTTCGTCGAGGGGGATCAGGGCGATGCCTGCGTGTTGATGCTTGTGCGCCAGCATGCGGGGCAGGAAGGCGACGCCGAGGCCGGCGGCTACCAGGTCGACGATGAAGTCGATCTGCCCGCTGCGCGCCGCCACGCGGGGTATCACGCCTTTGCGCTCGCAGGCGGCGAGGATCTTGGCGTTCAGGGCGAAGCCGGCTTCGAACAGGATGAACGGCGAATCCGCCAGGTCGGCGAAGTCGATGCGTTGACGCTGGGCCAGGGCGTGGCTCCTGGGCAGTACGGCCATCAGCGGTTCGTTGCGCACGGGCTGATAATCGAAGCCTGCATCCACCGGCAGCAGCAACGCAGCGAGGTCGACCTCCCCCGCTTCCAGGCACTCGCGCAATCTCTTGCTACCGTATTCGGTGAGTTCGATGTCGATGTCCGGGTAACGACTGCGATAGGTGGCAAACATCTGCGCGAACAACACCCCGCACCCCACCGGTGGCAGGCCGATGCGCAACACGCCGCGCTTGAGGCCGCGCAGGTCGTTGATCTCGGCGACCAGGTCATGGTGTTCGGCGAGCAGTACCAGGGCGCGGCGGTAGGCGATCTCACCCGCGGCGGTGAGTTCGTTGCGGTGACCCAGGCGATCGAGCAGCGGCATGCCGAGTTCTTCCTCCAGGGTCTTGACCGCCTTGCTCACCGTGGATTGGGTCAAGGCCACCACGTCGGCGGCCTGGGAGAATCCGCCCTGGCGCACCACTTCGACGAAGGTGCGCAACGTTCTCAAGTTCATGGGTATTCCCTTAGCGACTGAGATCTAGCGATAAAAGTTGTTTTTATCATGACAGATATTTGCCTATCCTGACCCGCCCAGCCTTGTGGAGACACGCTTAATGATCATCTCGTCCGCCTCCGACTACCGCGCAGCGGCCAAACGCAAGCTGCCGCGCTTCCTGTTCGACTACATCGACGGCGGTGCCTACGCCGAGCACACGATGCGCGCGAACAGTTCGGACCTGGCCGAGATCAGCCTGCGCCAACGGGTGCTGCGCAATGTCGACAACCTCAGCCTCAAGACCACGCTGTTCGGCCAGACCCTGGACATGCCGGTCATCCTCAGCCCTGTCGGCTTGACCGGCATGTATGCGCGGCGCGGCGAAGTGCAGGCGGCAAAGGCGGCGGCGAACAAGGGCATCCCCTTCTGCCTGTCGACGGTGTCGGTGTGTTCGATTGAAGAAGTGGCGTCGCAGAGCCCGCAGTCAATCTGGTTCCAGCTGTATGTGCTCAAGGACCGGGGCTTTATGCGCAATGCCCTGGAGCGGGCCCAGGCGGCGGGGGTTACCACCCTCGTGTTCACCGTGGACATGCCCACACCGGGCGCGCGCTACCGCGATGCCCACTCGGGCATGTCCGGGCCGTTCGCGGCGCAGCGGCGCATGTTGCAGGCCGTCACCAAGCCGCAATGGGCATTCGACGTAGGGCTCATGGGCCGCCCCCACGACCTGGGCAATATCTCCAGGTACCTCGGCAAACCCACTCACCTGGAAGATTACATCGGCTGGCTGGCCAATAACTTCGACCCCTCCATCAGTTGGAAAGACCTGGAGTGGATCCGCGACTTCTGGAAAGGCCCGATGATCATCAAGGGCATCCTCGACCCTCAGGACGCCAGGGACGCAGTGAGTTTCGGCGCCGATGGCATCGTGGTTTCCAACCATGGCGGCCGTCAACTGGACGGTGTGCTGTCCACCGCCAAGGCTCTGCCACCGATTGCAGATGTCGTGGGCGATGACCTGACGGTGCTGGTGGACTCCGGCATCCGTTCCGGGCTGGACGTGGTGCGCATGCTCGCCCTCGGCGCCAAGGCGTGCCTGCTCGGACGCGCCACCGCCTATGCACTGGCCGCCGACGGGCAGCACGGGGTAGAGAACCTGCTGGACATCTTCGCCAAGGAAATGCGCGTGGCCATGACGTTGACCGGTGTCACGTCCATCGACCAGATTGACCACAGCACGCTGGTGCAGTCAGCCAAATAAGTGACGTCAGTGCTTAACGACCGTTTTTTACTTTAAAAACGGTCTTTGATTTGTAAGGTTTTTTATTTATTTAAACGAAATGGCACGAATCTCGCTCTAACACCTTCCAAGCAGGTCAAGCGATGACAAGACGTGCGGCAGTGCCCAGGGGTTATAAACCCCCAGTAAAGCGGTCTAAACTGTTTCCAATGTTTTACGGAACTGAAGGAACAGTAAGACGCCTGGCATTTGCCACTCTCATCCAGCCTGTAAGACAGCTAAGTGCTTAGAGGCCGTTTGCTTATGAAAACCCCCACCCAGACCAACGCAATTGACTTCGACAGTGCAAAATTGCAACGCCTGGGCTTTGGCCAACCCGCCCTCCTGCCACGTCGCCCCACGACCCTTGTCCAACTTCGCCAGCAACTGGGCATGCAACTGCAGACCAGCCTGGAACCGCAGCGCATCCTTGCCGTGTTCTTCCGGGAGGTCCAGCATCTGGTGCCCCTGGACGCCCTGCAGTACCGCCACGACGCCAGTGATCTGCGCCTGGAGTTCGGCCACCGTGGCCACCACTCGGTGAGCTACAGCCTGAGCCACGAAGGCGAGCACCTCGGCGAGCTGGTCTTTCGCCGCAACCAGCGCCTGCTGGAAGAGGAACTCGGTCAGCTCGAATCACTGCTGTCGACCCTGCTCTACCCGATGCGCAACGCCCTGCTCTACCGCACCGCCACTCGCAGCGCCCTGCGCGACCCGTTGACCGAAACGGGCAACCGCATTGCCATGGACCAGACCCTGCAACGGGAAATCGACATGGCGCGCCGGCACCTGAACCCGCTGTCCCTGCTGATGCTGGACATCGACCACTTCAAGATCATCAACGACACCCACGGCCATGCGGCCGGCGATAACGTATTGCGCGCCGTCGCCGGGGCGATCAAGAGCCAGTTGCGTAACGTGGACATGGTGTTTCGGTTTGGCGGGGAAGAGTTTCTGATCCTGCTGTCCAACACCGGCCGGGATGCGGCGGCCATGGTCGGTGAACGCCTGCGCCAGGCGGCACAGGCCCAGGATTATTGGGCGGATGGCACACGGATCGAATTGACGGTGAGCCTCGGTTGTTCGACCTTGCTGGCCGCCGAGTCGGCCGAAAGCCTGTTGCGTCGCGCCGACAGCGCCTTGTACGTGGCCAAGCGCGAAGGCCGCAATCGCCTGGCAATGGCGGGGTAAAACCCCGCCATCCCCGTTACATCACGCTTCGCTGGCGACGCGCAACGGGCGCTCACGCACAGCAGCGCTCGCCGGTTTGTCTTTCTCCAGGCGCATGCAACTTTCCAGGAACAGGTACATGTAGTCGTAGCTCTTGCATACGGCCTGGCGCAGCTCTGCCTGCAGTTCCCTGGTCGGGTTCATCCCGGCCAGGGTGCAGATGATTTCCAGGGCTTCCCAAGGATGGGCATCGTCGTACTGGGCGTGCATCTTCAACCACTTCATCGCACGCTTGCGGTCTTCCTCGGGAAAGGCTGCCGCATACACGCCGGTGGAGCACACCACCGCCGACCATTCCCCCGTCGCCCCCTCGATCGCATAGTTGGTCGCGGCAATGGCCACGATCAACGAATCGGCCGAGCTGGTGTGCCAGCACCAGTGGCTCAGCGCATGCAACTCCGGCGGCACGTCCTGGGCCTGCAGTTCTTCGAGGCTGACGCCATGGGCACGCGCCCAATGCACCCAATAGTCCGCGTGGTTCAGCTCCACACGGATATTGCGCATCAACCAACGGCGCGCCATGTCTTCCCCCGGATGGCGGGCAAACTTGGTCTTGGTGAGGTTCTGTGCCATGTACAAGGCAAACTGTTCCACCACGGGCCAGCCACCGATCAGGTAGTGACGCATGGTCTTGGCGCTGAGCGTGTTGTCACGCATGCGTTGGTACAGTTCGTGTTCGACAACCCGGCGCTTGCTCTCGCTGCAGTCCTGGATCAATTGCTGAGCCCAGGCGGGGTAGCTTGAGGCTTCCATAAGCGGGCCGGTTCTGCTGAATGTGTCGATCACTATTAAGGCTCCTTTTTAAGTGTGATTTACAGACCGGCAAATGTTTCAGCGGAATGTGCCGGGCGCCCTGAATAACAGAGGCTGCGGCCGCACGGGTCGACACTGCAAGCTATCGAAGGTAAACAATTGCGGTCGTTCAATCAGGTAGCCCTGAGCGTAATCCACACCAATATCGAGCAGGGCCTGTTCGATTTGCGGTGTTTCAACAAACTCGGCAATTGTGCGCTTACCCATGACATGGCCGATGTGATTGATCACTTCAACCATCGCGCGGTTAATCGGGTCGTCCAGCATATCCTTTACGAAACTTCCATCGATCTTCAGGAAGTCTACAGGTAAATGTTTGAGATAAGCGAATGAGGACATTCCGGCGCAAAAGTCATCCAGCGAAAAATGGCAACCTAAGTCCTTGAGTTCATTAATAAAGCGGATGGCACTGCCCAAGTTTGCAATGGCGCTGGTTTCGGTAATTTCAAAACAGATCATGCTGGGCGGAATAGCGTAAGTATGAAATTTCTCTCGCAGGAATCCGAGAAAGTCATCATCGCCAATCGTTATACCTGACAGATTGATCGCACACAGGGCCATGGGACGGCCCGGACGCTCGTTAATGCAACGGGCAATAATCTCAAATACATTCTCCACCACCCAACGGTCCAGGGACGTCATCAAACCATAGCGCTCGGCGGCCGGGATGAAGCTGTCCGGCAGGATCACACGCCCCGCTTCATCGTGCAGGCGCAGCAGTATTTCGATATGCCCATTGCCGCCGTCGGTATGCCCGAGGGGGGAGATTTCCTGGGAGTACAGGCAAAAGCGGTTCTCCTCCAGCGCCATGTGCAGGCGTTGCACCCAGGCCATTTCGCCAAAGCGCAGGGACAGTTCGGAGTCGTCGGCGTGGTACACCTGCACGCGGTTGCGGCCTTTTTCCTTAGCCATGTAGCACGCCATGTCGGCGGCCCGCAGCGAGGCTTCCAGGGTGGTCGGGGTGCTGGCAATGTGTACCAGGCCGATACTCACGGTGGTCATGAACGGCCGCCCCTTCCATACGAAATGCAGACTCTGCACGGTATGACGCAGGCTTTCGGCGATTTTTTCCGCCACCGCCACCGGGCAGTTCTCCAGCAGGATGCCGAACTCATCGCCGCCCAGGCGCGCCAGGGTGTCACCTTCGCGCAGGTCCGACTGCAACAGCGCGCAGATGTGCCGCAACAGTTCGTCGCCCGCCGCATGGCCGCAGGTGTCGTTGACCAGCTTGAACTGGTCCAGGTCCAGGAACATCAACGCATGCCGCCCGGCCTGCGCCTGCCCTGCCGGGTGCAGCACCTGCTCCAGGCGGTACTCGAATTCGCGGCGGTTGGCCAGGCCGGTCAGCGCATCGTGGGTCGCCTGCCATGACAGATTGGCGATGTACTGGCGCTCCTGGGTCATGTCATGCAGCACCAGCACCGCGCCCGAGACCTTGCCGGCGCTTCGGATCGGCGCGCCCACCAGGGTGACCGAGACCGTGCTGCCATCCAGGCGCTGGATCGTCTTCGAATGCTCGCTGCCGCCGCTGAGCTGGCCCTTGACGATGTGTTCGATCAGGGTGAAGCCATCCGGCTGTGCGTGGTCTTCCAGCAACTTGAACAACGCTGCCAGGGGCTGGCCCTGGGCCTGCGCCGAGTGCCAGTGAGTCAGCGCCTCGGCCGCCGGGTTCATATAGGTAATAGCACCGTCGACGTCGGTGGTGATCACCCCGTCGCCAATCGACTCCAGGGTGATCTGCGCCCGCTCCTTTTCTTCCTGCAAGGCATCGGCGAAGGCATGGCGCTGGGCCAGCAGCTTATGGGTGCGCAACAGTGCCAATACGATCAGGCCCAGGGCCGTCGCCAGGTTCGTGATGACCAGCAGCCGCAGAATCATGCGCGAACCTTCGCCGAGAGCATCGCTGAAGGCCTTGGCGGCGGGTGTCACGCCTTCGTTGATGGCGATGATATGCGCCTTCCACTGGCGCACATCGTTGGCGCCGATCTGGTCGTGAATGATCGCCTGGTGCATCTCGCGGGCCAGGTCATCCAGTTGAAGCAGGTAACCATCGCCTACGGTCCACAGTTCGATGGCTTTTTCCAGGTAGCTGAAATGGCGAAAGTTGAGGTACAGCCAGATCAGGCTGGAGACATCATCCGGGTGGTTGCCCCCTTTGAGGATACCCAGGCGGGCTGCGGCAAGGTCGGGCACGGGACGGTCAAGGGCAATGCGCAGTTCGTGCCCGCCCTGGGGCACGGCAATGGCCTGCTGGTATTTGAGGTACGTGCCGGCGTCGCGATTATCGGCGTAGAGCGTCAGGTAATAGATGGCGTCCTTCTGGCCCTTGGACCACAGGCTCTCGCCGGCCACGTAACCACGCACGGCCGAAAGCACGTAGAGACTGACGCAGCCCAATAATGCCTGGAACAGCACCACGGCGATAAATGGCCAGACAATGCCCAACAACCGGGGCGTTCCTAAAGTCCGCTTTTGCTTCATGAAGTCCCTTGCACATGCACTGCTGGATACGCACGCGAAAACCCGCTTCCGATAGCTCAGCCTAGGCTAAATCAACGTACCTGTTGCAAGTGTCCATACAGTTTGGCGTACAGCCCGCCATCGGCAATCAACTGCTGATGGTCACCATCCTCAGCAATGTGACCGCCGTCGAACACCAAGACTCGATCCGCCTGCTTAACAGCCGACAGACGGTGGGCGATGATCAGTGTAGTACGCCCGCTGAGGAACCGTGCCAGCGCCTGGTGCAGGTTGTACTCCGTGGCGGCGTCCAGGGCGGAGGTTGCTTCGTCGAGTATCACCACCTTGGGTTCGGCCAGGACCATGCGCGCAATCGCCAGGCGCTGGCGCTGCCCACCGGAAAAACGCACCCCGGAACGCCCCACCACACTGTCCAGGCCCAAGGGCAGTGCCTTGACGGTAGCATCCAACTGGGCGATTTCCAGTGCCTGCCAACAGGCCTGGTCGCTGCGCTCACGGCCCATGGTCAAGTTGGCGCGCACGGTATCGTTGAACAGCGCCGGGTGTTGCAGCACCACCGCAACGTGCTCGCGAAGGGTCTCCAGGCCAATCTCCTGCTGGGTGGCACCACCAAAACGGATACTGCCCGCCTGGGGCGTGTAGAGCCCGAGCAACAGTTGCACCAGGGTGCTTTTGCCACCGCCACTGGCACCGACGATCGCCACCTTTTCACCGGGCGCGATGGCCAGGTTCAACTGGTCGAGTACGAGGTCTTCGCCGTAGCCGAAGTCCAGGCCGCGCACTTCGATGCCCACGGTGTCGCGCCCGATGAACGGATCAGCACCACCGGCGTATTGCGGCTCATCGGCACGCGCCAGCAGTTCGTTGATCCGCGTCAGCGCCCCGCCTGCCGCGTAGTAGGCGTATTGCAGGTTAAGCAGTTGCTCCACCGGGCCGATCATGAACCACAGGTAGCTGAACACCGCGAGCATCTGGCCGATGGACAGGTCGGAAAACAGCACGGTGAGCATCGCCGCCGCACGGAAGATGTCGATACCGAACTGGAACAGCAACCCACTGGCGCGGCTCGAAGCGTCGGTTTTCCATTGCGAGTGAATGGCGTAGTCACGCACTTCCTGGGCCCGCTGGCCGAGGCGCCCGAGGAAAAAGCCCTGGCGGTTGCCGGCGCGCACTTCCTGGATGGCATCCAGGGTTTCGGTCAGGGCCTGGGTAAAGCGCGAGGTGCTGTCGTTTTCCAGCTTCTTCAGGTGCTTGACGCGCTTGCCCAACTGCACCGTGGCGTAGATCACCAACGGGTTGAACAGCAGGATCAGCAGCGCCAGTTGCCAATGCATCCACACCAGGATCGCCGAGGTACCCACCAGGGTCAGCATGGCCACCAGGAAACGGCTGAGGGTTTCACCGACAAACTTGTCCAGCGTATCCAGGTCGGTGACCAGGTGGGTGGTGACGGTCCCGCTGCCCAGGCTTTCGTACTCGCCCAGGGAGATACGCTTGAGCCGCTCGATCAGGCGCACGCGGATGCGGTACACGATGTCCTTGGCCAAGCGCGCAAACAACCGAGCCTGCACCACGTTGAACAGCAGTGCGCCACAACGCAGAAACAGCGTCACCAGCAGCATCAGGCCGATATAGCCGGCCGCCTTCTGCCAACCCAGGGGCAGTGCGTGGTTCATCACCTTGAGCGCGGCATCGCCGCGTCCCAACAGCACTTCATCCACCAGCAACGGCAACAGCAAGGGAATCGGCACGCTGCACAAGGTCGCCAGCACGGCGACGCCATTGGCGATCCACAGGGACTTCTTGTGTCGCAGGGCCAGGCGGCGAATTTCCGCCCAGGTCAGTCGGTCGGTGCGTGGTGACTGGTCATGCACAGGTTGCTCGCTCCAGCCATCGCCCCAACAACGGTGACAGCTCGGACAGCGGCTGGTAGCCGTTAGTCAGCAGCGCCAACTGGCCGTTACGCTCGGCGAGCAAGGTCGGAAACCCGGCGATGCCCAGGTCCTGGACCCAGGTGAAGTCAGCGGCGGTCGCGGCATGCTGCTCGGCACGGTCGAATGCGCCGGCAAACTCAATGCGCGGGATACCCGCCTCTTCAGCCAGTTCCACCAGCACGCTGGCGAGGGTCACGTCGCGGCCCTCGACATAAAACGCGCGCTGGATCAGCCCTAACAACGTCCATGCGCAATCCGGTGCCAGGCTACGCGCAGTAACAATTGCGCGACACGCAGGCTCGGTGTCGTAGACAAAGCCGTCGGGCAACGCGCCATCGCGCTTGAACGGCTGGCCGGTGGCGTCGGTGACCGCCTGCCAGTGCTCGAGGATGTAGCGCCGCGTGGTCGGCTCCAGTGCCGCGCCGCTGCCGGTGCGCAAGCCGCCCACCACCAGGTGCACGTCCACGCCGGCAGCCTGGGCCTGCTCGACCAGCGCCTGCGCCACCGGGGCAAAGCCCCAGCACCAGGAACACATTGGGTCCATCACATAGAGCAGGCGCGCGGGCATGGGTCAGGCCTCGGAAGGGGTTTGCTTGTAGTTGAAGCCAATCGGGTGCGGCATATTGCGGGCCTTGGCCAGCTCAATCTGCTTTTGCCGGTCGATCGCACTGCGACGGGTTTTCTCCGGCAGCTTATCCCAGCAATGGGGGCAGCTGATGCCAGCCACATAGTGTTCGGATGCGCGGTCGGAGGCGCTCACCGGTGTGCGGCAGGCATGACATTGATCGTAGTCGCCTTCGCTCAGGTCGTGGCGCACAGTGACACGATTGTCGAACACAAAGCAGTCGCCCTGCCATTTGGTTTCTGCCTGCGGCACCTCTTCGAGGTACTTCAGGATGCCGCCCTTGAGGTGGTAGACCTCATCGAAACCTTCGCTGAGCATGTAGCTCGACGCCTTCTCGCAACGAATGCCGCCGGTGCAGAACATGGCGACCTTCTTATGCTTGGCCGGGTCGAAGTTGGCTTTGATATAGGCGGGAAATTCGCGAAAACTGGTGGTTTTCGGGTCGATAGCGCCTTCGAAGGTGCCGATCGACACTTCGTAATCGTTGCGGGTGTCGATCAACAGCACTTCGGGGTCGCTGATCAGCGCGTTCCAGTCCTGCGGGTCGACATAGGTGCCGACTTTCTTGTTCGGGTCGACGCCTTCGACGCCCAGGGTCACGATCTCTTTCTTGAGCTTGACCTTGGTGCGGTAGAACGGCTGCTCATCGCAGTACGACTCTTTATGGTCGATGTCGTCCATGCGCGGGTCGTTCTTCAGCCAGGCCATCAGGCCATCAATGCCTTCGCGGCTGCCGGAAACGGTGCCGTTGATGCCTTCTTCGGCGATCAGCAAGGTGCCTTTGA